>Ga0256407_10000362_pt1 | contig 112850 bp, 97 predicted proteins | sample RumenRJG_04DNA_FD_193489 | JGI IMG/M metagenome (GOLD analysis project Ga0256407, IMG submission 193489) | Bovine rumen microbial communities from Lethbridge, Alberta, Canada - RJG_04 | ecosystem: Host-associated > Mammals > Digestive system > Stomach > Rumen | place: Canada: Alberta... | reverse complement strand
ATCTGTGCCGGAAGTGCCAGCATGAATGCAGGCAGAGCTTTCGGGCGGTTGTGGTTGACTGCCCTCGTTATTTATCCAAACGAGCGAAGAAAAAGGAGAACCCAACCAAATGAATTTTGAATTTATATTCATAAAAAGAAAACAGAATAGGTTCACGAAGTCTAAATTTGTAACACTTAATCAAATCTCTAGTAGTATGAACCCCAAAGTTGATAAAGCAATCTATATCGTCTTAGGGAGTGTCTTTATTCTCTCCATTATAGCCTATCTCATTCTTGGTAAAGAATGGGCAAGATTACCATTCTATGTGTTATTGTGCCTCGTTTGTCTCTATAATCTGTTTTTCAACAATCCTGGCACGCACTCAAAGAAAGAGTAACCGCTAAGTCCCAGTTTTTAGAGGTACAAATAAATCGAAATTCAACCACTTAATACCATGGGCAGTTTCTGGAACAAGACAAAAGCATTTTTTGAATCGAGAGGATGGCGTATCTTCTGGTCTTTGTTTGTCATCGCTGTTTTCGTTAACTTATTCGTACAGATGCTCCATCGGCCGATGGATTGGTTCCGCGTGGTCCTTCTCATCACGCTTCCCATTCTTGTCATAAGAAGAGTATTCGAGATCGTGCAGGCCATTAAATCTAAAACAAAAGACCAGTAAATTCAAATTTGATATGAATCAGGATAAATACAAGGAAAAAGTTGTTACTCGCGCTCTCAATCTTGTCGTATGCGTCGTATTTCTCTGCATCTCCATTCATAGAGTCGATATGAATCAATGGGGTTCATATTGGATCTGGATCTGGGGCCTGTTGTTTCTTCTAAATGTTGTTCTTCTCGTTATTCTAGCAATTCATGCAAAGGATTTGAAAAACAAAGAATAAATTCGAATTATGTATGGACAAGCTGAAACGTTCTATTGTATTGTTGATTCTCTCTATCGTTTTGGCGATAGCGTTCGCAATTCTCTTTGTCAGTATCGACGTACATGGCAATAGATTTTTCCGACTTGCTGTTTTGGCAGCATTCATTTTTCAGCTTATCCAAGTATTCTACATGTATTCTAGAGTCCGAAAAAACAAGAAAGGAAAGGATAACTAAATTCGAATTTCTCGGTGTCTTCCTAACCTCAACCCATGCTCCGACCAAGCGTCCGGCAAGCCGGCCACTTCATCGGAGCTTTCCCGCGCTTTGGACCTCGACGTCAGCAAGCTGCCGCCGAAGTCCAACCCGGTGACAGACTGGCACCGGCAAGCCGGCACCAGACTGTCCCTCGGGCCGCGCACCTACCGCCCTCCGACCCGGCGTGGCCGGGCCGGAAGGCTATCACTTCATAGAATTCAGAATCTTGGAAGTCTGGCTCCAGTAGAAGAAAGCCTCCGGGTTCGTTTTCTTAAGTTTATTCAGCTTTGTAGACAGAGGATTCTCCACGACAAGCGTCTGCACGCGCTGAACATCTCCGTTGAAACGAACGGGAGATTCTACATTCTTGACGAGACAAGCCGCCGCATACGCAGCCTTGGCGGCTTTCCTGATGGCAGAAGGCACATTATACTTCTCGCTATGGATGAAGTTCCTGACCCGTTCGATTCCCTCTGAGTAGAAATTGAAATCGTCCATGCCATCATAACCATAGGTGGAGATGCACTGGGCCGCCTCAATTGTATCCATCGCCACATCTTCAAGAGGAACGTCATTCCGTCCTCTGTACTCCAGCTCAAGTTTAGCCAGTTTTTCATAGGTGCTGGATGCGGCCTGAAAATCATCCACCACGTCAAACAACGAAGCGACGTCGTACATCTGCTTCATAATTTCCATCGAGCAGTTCTTCTCTCCTTTGTAGAACGGAATTCCGGTCGTATGGGGAGCGAAAGCGGTAAGCTTGTCACCGAGAAGGTCCGCCTTACTCGGTACGGTAACCAGGACTGGATTATCATCCGTTTTCAGGAAGGGACTTACTATCGGCAATCTTTCGAGATGCTGGTACTTGTTATCCTCAAAAAGAACGTCAAGCAGAATCTTGTCATTCTGTGTCTTGGTCTTATAGGCAACCTGATAGAAATATTTGGCATGCGTCTTTGGAACGTTAGTCCTGTATTGACGTTCAATGGGCTCCACAGAAGAGAATCCATATTCATCCGAGTACTTCTCCAGATACTTTTCTATCTCGGTACCGGGAGGACAAATTACGTCCACGTCGATACTCATTCGTCTGGCGCTTCCGAGGTGCAGAAGCAAACAAGAGCCGCCCTTAAAGCAGAATTCCATCCCTGAACGGGCCAGGGCTTCAAGAAGTGAAAACGCCCTGATTGTCTTCTCTACCAAGGTTATATCCTTCGCATTATTGTTTTTCGCAGTCTCTTCTATCCACGCAAGAGACCTACTCTCCGGAAGTATCATGGTTATTCGTTTTTATTATTCTTTCTATCTTCTCTGCCACTCCACGGCGGTGCGCGTAGCGAAGCAGAGTTTTTGTATTAATTGTATAATCGCTCATCGCGGTTTCGTAAATATAGAAGGTTTCGCTGCCCTGCAGGTAGTAAAACTCTTCGTCACAAAGGATGTCAACAAGTACTTTTTCTATCTTTGGCACACAGACGCCGTTCGTTTCAGTCAACGGAGACTGGCTGATAAGCGGACGAATGACGATGAAATCCCGGCCGAAGGCAAGATGTACCAGTTCTTTCCTGGACGGACTCCGGAAAACCAACTGCTCCGTCATTGATTCGAGCGTATCCGCAACATCCCTGAACCCATCCTTCTCCACATAAACAAGCGTCATCTTTACATTGGGGATGTGATGCATCAGCGGCATAAGGGCGCTGACATCCCACACAGATATGTCCAGCAAAGGGAATTCGCCTTTCAGTTGACGATAAAGAGCCTTGCTGTCATCGGCTGGTTGTATCATAAAGTGCTGCTTGAATCCACCCCGTATCCTATACTTTCCTCTTTCAAGAACCTCTAATCGGCCTGAACGAACAAGCCGCTGAAGCGTCTTGTCCATGGACGACGAAGGTACGCCAAAGGAAGCGAGTGCGTTTGAGAGCTCGCTTTTCAGAAAACCTTCCTCTTTGCCAGCAGCAAAAGCCGTGATATGTTGTGCTATTGTCATAACGCTGCAAATATAGGACATTTTTGTCATTAATAAAATAAAAGTGGCAAAATTGTCTTATTTTAAATATCCACAGTTTTCCCCATAAAAAACCCGCAGACATACTTCGCTCCGCAAGCGTACAGCTTATTGACACACTGCACGAATGAAGTCCCTCTGGTTGTAACATCGTCTATCAGTATAATCCAGTTCCCATGAATCTGCTGCCTGTCAAACTCCAGATTCCGGATCGTGTTTGCCTCTTTCTGCTGCCGGGAATCCTTCCTGTCGTACTTCGGGCGGATGAAGTCAATTCCGTTTCTTATGCCCGTTTCCTCTGAAACTGTTTTCAGCAAGGCACTGTAACGGAGCCGATGCTTCTGAATTGTCGACGCCGGGATGGCACAAAGAACCCAAGACGCAATCCTATTCCTCCTGAAATTTCCGTTGATGAAGTCCGAAAGAAGCTGGGCCATCAGCGAGTAGTCACCTTCCTTGAATTTCAGTATTTCTTCCCGGTTGTTCAGGTCATTTTCTGAAATGCTGTCCTCAAACTTTCCCACAGGAAAGTACTGAAAGCAATAAACTGCACGATGCCCGTCAATGGTAATCTCCGAATACTTTCCGCCCAGATAAGTGACAACCGGCCACCAATGATGAGGCCTTTCCACTTCATCGTCTCTCTGCCTTGGCTTCTTTTTTCTGCGGGTGAGGGATATGACAATAAGAAGCAATACCAACAGGGGGCCAAGGACACCAACCAAATCGCTGCCGATGTTTGACATAGTTCGCACGGAGGGTGTTACCGCTCGGCACCGTGCCGCTTCGGGTCCTCCGAAGCCCCAAAAATATATAAAATTATCCGTGTTATCCGTTTTTAAACGTTTAACTTTCTTTTCATTGATTGTCAATGAGTTACAGAGATGAAAATGCGCGTTTTTTGCACATTTTTCGCTCCGTAGTTCCATAACCATTTGAGCAGCAGGCATATATCGAGATATCCGTTTCTACGAATTTTTGCTGACGAACACCTTTGCCGCAGGATTTTTCTCGCAGTAGGACTGAATGAGTGCCTTGAAGAGAGCGTCCATCGTGCTACCTTCTAGGAGATTCTCACGCGAGGCCCAGAAGAGGAGGGCCTTTAGTTCTGCGTATGTGTCCGGCTTGATAGACACGCTCCGGCCATACGAACCGGCCTTAGGCTCCTTCTTTTTCACCTTACGGACTTTGGGAGGTTGCTCACCAGGCTTTTCATGCTTCTCCTGCACCTCAGCTGTTCGCTCTGCATCTCCTTCGTTCACCTTTACAGCGGCCTTTTCTTCACCGGGCTCCGGCAATCCAAGCACATGTCTGAAACTTTCAATCTGGTTCATAGAATATGATATTAAGAGATTAAGAGATTATGAGATTATGAGAATAATTGAATATGAGAATGTGAGATTACCAGATTATGTCTTTCCGATAATCCGAGATTACGACAGTATGATATTTCAATAATCATAGAATCCGAGAATAGTAGATTTGGCTGCAAATATAATCAATTTGGTAAATATTACTATACATTGTTGTTTATTATTTAACTATTTTTTATCTTTGCACCTGTAACCCAGAGGCCCCAAGTGTTTGGCCGTTAGGTCCAAACTGCAAGATGGGTGTTTGTGGCACAAACACTGCCTCCGTGCCGGAGCCATCTTGTACGCCTTCGGCGGACGGGAACCGGGCGTAAAGCCCGCTTCCCAATCCCCGGTGCTTCGCACCCGCCCCAAAGGGGCTGGAGGGTTAAGGTGAAAAAGAAAACAGGACTGCTTCATGAGGAGAGAGAATTGTGAGAAAGAGAAGAACAGTTATTCTGCGCTGCCGTGTCAGTGAAGAAGAGGCCATCGCGTTCAATCTGCAGATGACCCTTTCCGGATTCCGGAACAAATCAAAGTATATGCGTCACTGTCTGTTTCTGGACAAACGCACCAGGCGGAGAAACTTCCGCCGGACTGACGCCAATCTGGTGAAACAGGTAGAGCTGCTGCGCTCGGAAATAAAGCGCATCGGTGTCAACTACAACCAGACCGTCCGAACCCTGAACACGCTTTCCAACATGAGGGACAAACGTGGTAACGTAATTGTCTCAGCCCATACTGTGGATGGTGCGCTTTCCGACATGCACTCGATGATGACTTCCATCCTGAATAAGATGGATGCGGTATCCAGAGAGGTGAACGATTCTGAAGATGAAGATTCCCCGGATGCCGGGGATGATGATAACCCAAGTTCAACTTTTTAATTTCAAACACCATGCAGACACTGATTCTGTCAGGCAATCTCGCAGCAGACTGCGAGATTGTGCCCGGGAAAGAGGGCAACGAATTCATCCGTTTCACCGTAGCTGCCAAAGAGCCTGGCGCGGACAAGGATGAGAAACCAACCTATTACACTTGCCGGATGCGCAAGACCGGCGTGGCCGAGCGGCTCAAGAAAGGCCGATACGTTTCCCTGGTCGGAACGCTGAAGGTTAGCGTGAACGTCAAGGAGGACAAGTCCTACACCAATCTGGACGTATGGGTACAGAACCTTGACGCGCCGCAGGTCGCCCCGGGTGAGTGAATCATCCGTCACTTCACCGTGGAGTTATGGTAGTGAAGATTTATGCACCGGCCCCGAGCGTGTCCTCGGGGCTCAAGTACAATGAGAGGAAGGTTGCCGAGGGGAAAGCCTCGGTAATCTCCTCCCAGAAAATCGATAACCTCCGGAATCCCATGGCAACCTTCCAGCGCTATGAGAACGGCAGTCTCAGGACCAAGAACCTTTCGTTCCACGCGTCTGTCAATCCCTCTATCACAGACAAGATGACGGATGAACAGGTAAAAGAGTTCGTGAAAGAGTATATGCAGAAGATGGGATATGGCGACCAGCCATATATCTTATACAAGCACACGGACACTGGGCGCGACCACTACCATATCGTATCTGTGCGCGTGGATGAGAACGGCCGCAAGATTCCTGACTTCCGGGAGCGGAAAAGGAGTCTCCAAGTGCTGAAGGAGTTGGGCCCCAAATACGGCTTTGAGGTTGGCAAGGGCAAAGCGAAAGCCCAGGAGCAGACCAAAGAAACTAACCCGTATCTCGGCTTTGACCCTAAGGCAGGAGATTACGGCAGGCAGATTGAGCAAATTGCAAAACTGGCCTTGACGTACCACTTCACCCATTCAGGGCAGTTTGAGGTGATAATGGAGAGCCTGGGAGTGAAGGTCGGATATCAGCAGAAAGGCGTTCGAGACTCAATGTACTTCATCGGCCTGGACCCGAAAACGCACAAACACTGCACGGCGCCCATCAGTTCTGCAGGCATCCGTTATCCGGACGCTAATACTATAGATGCGCACGTGAAGGAATGCAGGGGAAAGATAAAGGCTAGGGAGAAGCAACGCGTCGTCAACATCACCATGGCTGCCCTGAAGTACTGTACCTCCGAGCTACATTTCAAAAGATGGATGGCCAAGAGCGGTGTATATGTGGCCTTCTCGAAGACGGACAAGGGGAAGATCTTTGCGGTCACCTTCATCGACCACCATACCAAGTGTTGCTTCAAGACCTCCGACCTGGACGGAATCACGCCGAAACTCTTTGAGGAAGCACGGCTGCACCACTGGAAGGACACGCCGGACCACCAGAAATCTACACACGAGGAAATCGCTCACGAGATTGCCGGTTCTCTTCTTTCCGGCTTCGGCAACGAGCGGAGCCGCCGACATGAAGATGAGAAACTGATGAAGAAGGGAGAAATAGAAATGGATTGACGCTTATGGATTCAAGGACAAAACCGATGTATTCAATGTTCCTGATGCTCTCAGGAGCAATACTGCTTTTCCTGTTGTATTATGAGGCCTACCCGTTTTGGGCCGCAGTGGGGTTGACTTCCGCTATGACTGATTCTTTCATGTTGTCTGTCCATCAATCCGGGATAATGGCTTCCCGGGCGGGTGTCCGCCTTGTATGTCTTTTTTTCTGCTCGGTTTCTGTCATCGTGCGCAGCGGGACCTCCAAGAGTGCCGGATGGAAAGAAGTGGTCTTCCCGATGGCTGCCGGACTCGGGCTGTTCTTCGGGAGCTTGCTGATAGGTCGAGGAATTCCGTTTCTGCTAGCCAGTGTCACGGGATTCATCTTTTACCTGGTGGGAGCCATCGCCCTGGGGCGCCTGTACAGGAGTTTCGATGCCAAACTCCCGGATTACGGGGATACCTTCGAGCAGTGTGAGCAGCTTATCGAGAATGAGGACAGCGTGAACATTCCGATGACCTATCAGTATGAGGGCAAACTTCGCCGAGGATATATCAACGTGGTGTCGCCGCAGCGCGGATGCATGGTCATCGGCATCCCCGGTTCAGGAAAGACCTATAGCATCTACGGTCCGTTCTTCCGCCAGATGATGCAGAAGGGCTATGCGATGTTCGTCTATGACTACAAGTATCCGGACCTGACCAGGAGGGTAATGAATGAGCTTCTGGACAACTATGACTGCTACTCGGTGAAGCCGAAACTCTATACAGTCAACTTCGATGACCCTCTGTACTCCCACCGCTTCAATCCGATGCACCCCCGTTACCTGACCGATCCGTTGGATGCAACAGAGATAGCCGAAGTCATCATGAAAAACGCCAACAGGGAGCAGAAGACCAAGGACGATTTCTTCGCTATGTCGGCCCGTTGCTATGTGGACCTTCTCATCTGGTTCCTACGGATTTACGAGGATGGCCAATACTGTACTTTCCCGCACCTGATTGAACTGATGGGGCAGGACTACCGTGTGGTGCTGAAGATACTGGAAGGCTATCCCGAACTTGACGTGAAGCGGAACACTTTTGCCGATGCCGTGAAGGACCAGTCCTTCAAGCAGCTTCAGGGCCAGATTGCATCGGCCCGTATTCCGCTCAGTCGCTTTGCATCAAAAACGCTATACTGGACACTCTCCGGGGACGATTTCTCGCTGGAGATTAATAATCCCCAGGAGCCGAAGATTATCTGCGTCGGTAACAATCCGCGCAGGCAGTCCGTCTATGGGACTACTCTGGCGATGCTGATGAGCCAGCTCTTCAAAGTAATCAACTATCCGGGCAAGATGCATAGCGCCGTCCTAATCGACGAACTACCGACTATCTACCTGAAAGGGCTCGACAATCTCATCAACACTGCCCGAAGCAACCGGGTAGCCGTAGTAATCGGAGCCCAGGACAAGAGCCAGCTCGTGAAGGACTACGACCAGAAAGAGTCCGACGTCATCTTCAACACCGTCGGCAACGTTTTTGCCGGCGCCGTCAAAGGTAGTACGGCCGAGAGCCTCTGCAAATCCTTCGGGAAAGTTGAGCGGGAAATGCGCTCTTATCAGGAGAGCGACACTTCGGACCACATCACTTACTCCTTCCAGCAGCGGGATATGCTCCCAGCGAGCAAGATAGAAGCCCTGTCCCAGGGCACGTTCTGTGGGTATGTGGCCGATACCCATAAGCAGAAGATCTATCCGAAAATCTTCTGCGGGGAAGTGGAAGCAGGCGAGCCACCCCGGCATAACGCCGTCCTGCCCAAGGTCATTACCAATATGAGCGAGGCTGAAATAAAAAAAGAAGTCGAGAAGAATTATCAGAAAATCCGTCTCGACATCGAAAATCTAATTTTCAAGGAACAGAACCGTCCGAGGGATTAAGCCTCCTTCATCTCTTCGGGAGGAAGAGGCTCCCAGCTCCAGACAAACTTATATCCGGCCGCCTCGGCCATTTCCTCCATGTCGGACATCATGCAAACGCCCTCACGGATGCGGAAAGCAAGGCCTCCGCGGGTGATATTCAGCTTCTTAGCCAAATCGGGTATGCTGATATTCTTCACAAACAGGTACGCGAGCATCGGTTTCAGACGGTCATTGTGAAGCTTTGTCATCGGCCTTACAGAACGTTTGGAGGGCTCCACTTTCTGCACATCTTCCCAGTGCCAGACGAACTTATACCCGGCGGCGTGCGCCATATCTTCCATATCCTCAAAAAGGCAATCTCCGACCCTCAGGCGGTAGGCGATGCCGTGCCGGGTAAGTTTCTTGTCGCAGTGGCGGGCTAGTTCAGCCATGCTCCAGCCTTTCTTAAAAAGATACCCTTTGATGGGGTCCAGTCTGTTGCTTCCTTGTGTCTCTTCCATTTTTGGTCTTCGCTCCAAATTTTGTTTTTCTGACAATTTTCCTTTCCTTTGCGGTAAGTATTACTATCCGCAGGATATTCACGCTATCCGTAATAGTCTGCGCATAGGATGTATCAAATGCTAATCGGTGCTACCTGACAATACCCGATGGCAACTATTACTATACAAAGGTAAGAAAAAGGCCGAGATTATGAAACTCTGGAGCGATAAAAATCGACAGATTTCCATAAAAGGCGATAAAAATAGACAAAATGGGAAGATTCAACGTTGAAGCATTCAACATTCCGTTGGAGAAAGTAGCGGAGGCCCTTGGGATGCGAAAGGGTGGAGCAAAGGGGATGTGGTACTCGCCGTTCAGGGATGAAAAAGAAGCGTCCCTCCATATCGACAGCACCAAGAACCTGTGGTATGACCACGGCGCAGGTGTCGGCGGCACCAATGTGCAGCTGGTGATGATGGTCAGCCATTGCGGAAAGAGAGAGGCCTATGAGTTCCTGGAGAAGATAGATCCGTCCATCGCACGACAGACAGAAGCTACACCCAAACCGGCCGCCAGTAAAAGTACCATCAAACAGGTCCGTGACATTCGGTCTTACTATCTTACCAGTTATCTGGAGAAAAGGAAGATTCCACTGGAACTGGCAAAGCAGTATCTGAAAGAAGTCATTGTGTACAACCCGGGTAAGGACATGCACTTCACGCTGGTCGGATTTCCGAACAACTCCGGGGCATATGCCCTGACATCTCCTTCCGGTTTCAAGTCCACAAACAAAGCGGACATCTCTACCTTAAATATAGAAGGGCAACTTTCCGAAAAGCCCTCGGCAAAATCGGTGGCCATCTTTGAAGGTTACTTCGATTTCCTGTCCTGGCAGGTAATGCAGTCCAGCAAGAAGCCTTCCTGTGACGTGGTCGTATTAAATTCGGTCAACAACATCCACAAGGCGGAGGAGTACATTGCCGCCCACGACAAGGCACTCTGTTTTCTGGACAATGATCCGGCCGGGCAGGAGTGCTGCAGGAAGGTAGAAGACCTGATGCAGGGGCGCGAAGTTATCGATATGTCCGACCTCTACGGAGAATACAAGGACATCAATGAAATGCTGCAAGCCTCCAGGGGCTACACGGCGGATATGTCAATAGGAATGGAGTTATAGCGATATGAAAGAAGAACTTATACCCTTGATTAACCGGCTGAATGATGAAATCTCCGGTCTCAAATCAGCACTGATGGTGGTGACCAAGACGGTCTTCACAAATACTGAAATACGTGAATTGTTCGGGGTTTCCGCCAAGACCATCAAGAAGTGGCGGGATGATGGTCTGCTAGGATACTCTCTTGTCGGCGATACCTATCTTTATACAAAAGAGGATGTCGAGGAATTTCTCCGCGGCATCCACCATAGTCCACAATTGCTGAAAATCCGGCTTTAGAGATCTCTGATGAATCTTGTTTCAGAATCGACCGTCTCCTTCAAAAATTCAGCGTAGGTGCGCTGGGTCGAGGCAATGGTAGAATGTCCCAGCAGCTTTGACAGCAGGAACAGAGACATTCCACGGTTGATGGCCATCACGGCGAACGAATGCCGAGCCACATGCATGGTCAGGGGGAACGGGAAACGGAGCGTCATCCTGGCAACGTTCAGCGAGGTGTTGAACGTCTTGTCTTTTGAATTTCTGTCCATGAAGAGGCGTTTTTGGTCTGTGAGGTCATAATCCTCCGGAAGAAGGTCGAAGACGAACTTTTTGTTCCTGTCATAGCCCTTCCATCGTTCCAATATCTCCATTGCAGATTTCCCGAGCACGGGAAGCACGTCAGGCAGCCTCTTGGTCTTGAACTGTACTTTCTTGATAACTTTCGATTCCCAATCGATGTGCTTCCATTCCAACGTCAGGATATCAGACAGACGAAGTCCGCAGGCATAATATGCAAAGAACCACATATCCAGAATCTCGGCCGACCGCTTGTTCTTACATTTACTTTGGTAATCCTTCAACTGCTCTAACTGCTCCGGAGTGAGATAACGGACGTGTTCAACGACAGTCTCTTCCATATCCGGCTTGTATTCGGTTTCGTGAGTTTCCAGATAGTTGTCCACAATGGGGGCCGCCAACTTTGTGTCAATAATCCCATAGGCCACAGCTTGCTTGATGGCGACATAAAGAGGAACCAGTGTTTTGTTGATGGCCTCCTTGCTCGTATTCTTGAGGACGGTAAACCGGTACTGGATATATTCGTCGAACACATCGGCCCGAATATCCTTCAATGCAAACTTGGGCGTTTTGCGCCAATGAATCAGGAAGGTCTCAAACTGCTCGATGATCTTCTGCTTGTTATACCACATCGAATAGCCGTACTCCTTCTTCCCATACTTAAGGTCATTCACCTTCTTGCAATAGTCCACGAAACTGGTGTTCTTGTTGACCACCTGGGTGGGAGACTCATCCGGCAAATCACCCTCGTTCGTAGGGTCGCCGCCATTGAGGATGAAATTCAGGACGGTGAGATTCAGCTCTCCATCATAATCCATCAAGCGGTTGTCAATCTCGCATTTGAAGTTCTGGAGCGCCAGATTGAGTTTGGAAGCCTGCGGGTGTGATGACTTAACACAGCAGTTTTTCTCATCCCAGGCCTTGGGTGGAATGTTGATGCCGGTAGAACGCTTGGCATAGCGCTGAAGGAAGTAACGGATGTAGATGGTAGCCTCACCCTTGGTGTTGACTCGGTCCTCGATAAAAAACTTACCGCGAGGAATCTTCTTTTGTGCTGGCATAATCAGTCATTTTATAGTTAAACATAAGTTGCCCAAAACGCCCATTTTTCTGCCCTGCTTTTTACCCTCGTTTTTTGGCTGGTTTCCGAGGGTCGGAAGCCGATGTTTAACCATCTGCTTCCACAAGGCAAAAACGCTGTCTCAGCGTGCTGGGGAGCAACTATTACCGTTACAAAAATGCGGTAACTTTTGCGGTAACTTTTGCGGTAACTTTCGTTTCCCTAAAATGCCGTAGAATGCCATAAAATGCCATCGGGCACGGTCTGTAAAAACCGTACCCGATGCGCTTAAATTGCTTATTTTCAGGTAGTTAAGCCCCTAATATTCTTCCTCATTAAAGAAGAAATCTTCTTTGGTGGGATAATCGGGCCAGATGTCTTCGATGGACTCGTAGATCTCGCCGTCGTCTTCAAGTTCCTGGAGGTTCTCGATTACTTCTTCGGGAGCGCCGGAACGGTTGGCGTAATCGATAAGTTCGTCTTTGGTTGCGGGCCACGGAGCATCGTCCAGGCTGCCGGCAAGTTCAAGTGTCCAATACATAGTATATCCTTTTTAAAATTTTTCTACTTTAGGGCCGCAAATATAGATAAATTTTCGTTACAATAAACGTTTTTTCGTATTTTTGTGCAACATTATTTTTACCAGTCCCAGATGGCTTACACAAGAGAAGAAAAATACGACGAAAAAATCACCTCCGAGATTGCCGGACATGTGTACGAAATTCTGCGTCTCTTAGGCGAAAACCCTGATAGAGAAGGACTTCTGAAAACGCCCGAGCGAGTGGCCAAGTCCCTCCAGTTCCTCACCCAGGGGTACGCGCAGAACGGCACGGAGATTATCCGAAGCGCCATGTTCGACGAGCAATACCAGCAAATGGTCCTGGTGCGCGACATCGAACTCTACTCCATGTGCGAACACCATCTTCTCCCCTTCATCGGGAAAGCCCACGTAGCCTACATCCCCAACGGCAAAATCACCGGTCTAAGCAAGATTGCCCGCATCGTAGACACCTATGCCCGCCGCCTGCAGGTACAGGAACGGCTCACCGTGGAAATCCGCGACTGCATCCAGGAAGCCCTGCATCCGCTGGGCGTGGCTGTGGTCATTGAAGCCACCCATACATGCATGTCGCTGCGAGGCGTGGAAAAATCCAACGCACTCACAACGACATCGGCATTTTCCGGGGCTTTCTTGAATTCCGCCCGGACACGGAACGAATACCTCAACCTGATTCGATAACTACTTCAGGTAGGCGTCCGTCACCACTTTCTGGCTGCGGGTGATAAAGTCCGCCAGCGCCTTTCCCTTCAGCAATCCGTTGGCCAGCAGGGCCAAATCGGTAATCTGATGCAGGATTTCATTGTCTTTCGCGAAGGCTTCCACATCGGCCCGATGGGCTTTGCGCACCGCTTCGCGGGCCTCGCGCGCCTGTTGCTTTTCGGCATCCGAAGCATCGGAAGGAGCCTCGGCGGGTAGCGGAGCCTGCGGGGCCACGCCCTCCTGTTTGGCCGCCATCACCTTGGCTACCAGCGGGTTCTGCATATTCACCGTAATGTTGAAGGCCTCCGGCAGCTCGCCATAGAAGTTCATTCCGCCGCCCAAGGCACTCATCTCACGATAGCGGCGCATAAACTCGTTGCGGGTAATCAGGATAGGCGCACCGTCCTCTCCCAGGTTGTCGCCCGTCACGTAGTAATCGTTTCCGGCGGGCAAGACGGCCTTGAACAGGTTCTCCAGGTCGTAGCGCTCGTCCTCGGCCATTTCCAGCTTTACCTTCTCTTCCTTGACGATGAGGTTGTCCACCGCATCGGAATCCACACGGGCGAACCGGGCGTCCTTCAGCTTCTGCTCCAGCAGGTTCACGAAATGCGCATCCAGCTCGCAATCCATCAGCAACACATCGTAACCCTTGTTCTTGGCCGCTTCAATAAACGGATACTGGGCTTCCACATCGGTCGCATACAGGTATACAACCTTCTTTTCCTTATCGGTCTGCTCGGTCTCAATGGCCTTGCGATAGTCCTCGAAGCTGAAATACTTGCCGTCCGTGTTCTTGAAGAGGGCAAAATTGAGGGCACGCTCGCAGAATTTCTCATCGGACAGCATACCATACTCGATGAAGAGTTTCAGGTTGTCCCACTTCTGCTCGAAGGTCTCGCGCTGCTCCTTGAAAATCTCCTCCAGCCGGTCGGACACCTTCTTGGTGATATAGGTCGATATCTTTTTCACGTTGGCGTCGCTCTGCAGGTAGCTGCGGGACACGTTCAGCGGGATATCGGGCGAATCAATGACACCGTGCAGCAGGGTCAGGAAGTCCGGGACGATGTTGTCCACGTGGTCCGTCACGAACATCTGATTGCAGTACAGCTGGATGTTATGCTTTTCGATGGCCATCCGCTCCTTGATCTTCGGGAAGTACAGCACACCCGTCAAGTTGAACGGATAATCTACGTTCAGATGGATATAGAAGAGGGGCTCTTCCTTCATCGGATACAGTTCCCGGTAGAACTTCATATAGTCCTCTTCCTTCAGCTCCGACGGGGCCTTGGACCAAATGGGTTCCAGGGTATTGATGGTCTTGTCGCCGAAAACGACCGGAACGGGCATGAACTTGCAATACTTGTTCAGCAGGCCCTCGATGCGGCCCTTCTCGCCATATTCTTCGGAATCCTTGTCCAGATACAAGGTGATGACTGTGCCGCGGTCTTCTTTGTCGCAGGTACCCATCTCGTATTCCGGAGAACCGTCGCAGCTCCATTTTACCGCCTTCGCGCCTTCTTTCCAGCTAAGCGTTTCGATGGTTACCTTCTCGCTCACCATAAAGGCCGAGTAGAAGCCCAGGCCAAAATGTCCGATAATGCTGCCAATCTGGTCTTTGTATTTCTCCAGGAACTCCCCTGCCGAGGAGAAGGCAATCTGGTTGATATACTTATCTACCTCTTCCTCCGTCATACCGATACCGCGGTCGACGATCTTGAGGGTCTTTTTCTTCTCGTCCAGCTCCACGTGGACATCGATCGTACCCAACTCTCCCTTGAAGTCGCCCGAAGCGGCCAGAGCCTTCATTTTCTGCGATGCATCCACCGCATTGGCCACCAGTTCGCGCAGGAAAATCTCGTGGTCGGAATACAAGAATTGCTTGATCACCGGGAAAATGTTCTCGGTGGTCACGCCAATCTGTCCTTTATTCATCTTTGCCATATCTGTGTTGTTTTAATTTTCTACAACACCTATCTAACAAAAACCGGCCCGCAAGGGGCCGGTCTGCCAAATTGTCACTATTTGTATAGGAAGCGTTTGATACTCATTTTCGGGGTCTTCACGAAAGGCTCGTCCATCACCTCCACCTTGGAGAGTTGACTGTAGCCCGGCAGGCGTTTGTTCGATGCCGAACGGATCTTTTCGGGAATCTCGGAAACGGCTTCCGGATCCAGGAGGTCGCGAGCGATAGCCTGCTGGTCCAGGTAAACCAAGCCCACCAGTTTGCCGCCCCGGTCTACCACCACGGACTCCAGCACATAGGCCTGGTTATTCACCACGGCTTCTACCTCTTCCGGATAGATATTCTGGCCGGAAGGGCCCAGAATCATATTCTTGGAACGGCCGCGGATGAAAATATTGCCCTCGGCATCCATGATGCCCAGGTCGCCGGTCTTGAGCCAACCATCCTCAGTGAAGGCATTGGCCGTGGCCTCGGGATTCTTGAAATAGCCGATGGTGATGTTCTCTCCCCTCGCCTGGATTTCGCCCACGGTATGCTGCGGGTCATCGGAATCGATCCGGACCTCGGCGCAATCCACAGGCTTTCCGCAGGAACCGGGCACGTACTTGGTCCAGTGCTCATAGGCCAGCAAGGGGCAGGCCTCGGTCATGCCATAGCCCACCAGGTAAGGGAAATTGATTTTCTTGAAGATGCGCTCCACTTCCGGGTTCAGGGCCGCACCACCCATGATGAATTCCTGCACATTGCCGCCGAAAGCCTGCTCCAGTCCCTCGCGGATCTTCTTATAGATAATGGAATTGATTCCGGGAATCTTGAGGGCCACCTTGATGGCCGGCTTGTCCAGCATGGGTTTCAGCTTGGACTTGTAAATCTTCTCCATCACCAGCGGCACGGTCACCAGCAGGTAAGGCTTCACATCGGCAAAGGCCTTCATCAGGGAGGCCGGCGTAGGGGCCTTGCCCAGCCAGTAAATGGACGTACCGTTGCACAAAGGATAGATGAACTCAATCACCAGGCCGTACATATGGGCCATGGGCAGCATGGAGACCATCTTGTCTCCCGCAGGCACGTTGCGCTGGCTGAAGTCCACGTTCGCGCAGAAATTGCGATAGGTCAACATAACGCCTTTCGGGTCTCCGGTAGAGCCGGATGTATAGTTGATGGTGCTCAGGTCGTCCCAGTTGTCGGTGGGGAAATGGACGTATTCCTTCTTGTATCCGTCCGGATATTTCTCCGCGAAAGCGGCATCCAGGTTCTCGTACGCCTTGGTGAGGGCCGGATCGGTGCTGTAGAGCAGGTTCCAGGTGTCCACATCCACGGCCACGCGCAGCTGGGGCATCTTGGATGCATCCAGTTTGGCCCATTTGTCGGCATTGGTAAAGAGCATCACGCTCTCCGAATGATCCACCAGGTAGCCGATGCTTTCCGGGGTAAAATCGGCCAGAATCGGGACGATAACGGTCTCGTAGGTATTCACGGCCATGTAGGACATTCCCCAGCGGGCACCGTTGCGGGCGCACAGGGCAATCTTGTCTCCCTTGCGGAAACCGGCCGCTTCGAAGAAAACATGGAAGCGGGCGATGGTCTCTGCCATCTGGGCGTACGTAAACGTCTCGCCGTCAATATTGTTCAGGGCAGGCTTGTCCCAATACTTAAGCGTGGCGGCCTGAAGCCGTTCAAGGTAATGCGGGTATTTCTTCATATTGATATACACTGTATTATGCAAAAATAAGAAAAAATCGGATATAAATACTATCTTTGCAGCGATAAATAGATGATTATGAAACGAAAACCGATTGTCGCCCTCATTTACGATTTCGATGGTACCCTCTCTCCCGGCAACATGCAGGAGTTCGGTTTTATCCAGGCCATCGGTTCCACTCCGGAAGAATTCTGGACCATGAGCGACAACATCGCCCGCGGCCAGGATGCCAGCAACATCCTTGCCTATATGAAGTTGATGTTCGACGAGGCACGCCGCCATGGCATCCAGCTGCGCCACAGCAGTTTCAAGAAATTCGGGCAGCACATCCGCTTTTACGAGGGGGTGCTGGACTGGTTCCGCCTCATCAACCGGTACGGCGAGTCCCACGGTGTTCATATCGAGCACTATATCAATTCATCGGGACTGAAGGAGATTATCGAAGGCTCCCCCATCGCCCATGAATTCAAGCACATCTTCGCCTGCACCTATCTTTACGACGAGAATGGGATTGCCGAATGGCCGGGCATCGCGGTGGACTACACCGCCAAAACCCAGTTCATGTTCAAAATCAACAAAGGCATCTTCTCCTCGCGCGACGCCAAGAAGGTGAACGACAGCACCTCGGATGACAGCAAGCGCATCCCGTTCACGAATATGATTTATTTCGGCGATGGAGAAACCGATGTCCCCTGCATGAAGATCGTGACCATGTTCGGCGGAAATTCCATTGCCGTCTACGATCCCAATAATGCCGATAAAAAAGCCAGCGCCCGGAAACTGCACCGTCAGGGACGGGTTAGCTTCGTAGCGCCGGCCGTTTATACCAAAGAGAGCAGGACTTACCAGATTGTCTGTTCTATCATCGACAAAATCCGCGTCGAGAACGACCTCAAACAGCTCTCCAAGTTCAAATAGTCCTTATTTGACAACCACTTTCAGTTTCGCATAGGCCCTTTCCACTTTGGCGAGGGCTTTTTCAACGGTCTCGTCCGTGGCCAGGATAACGCCTACGCGGCGATGGTCCACCACCTCGGGCTTGCCGAACAGGCGAATCTGGACACCGGGTTCTTCCACCACCTTCTCCAGGTTCTCGAAAACGTATTCCTTCGTATTGCCTTGGATGACAATCGCCTTCGAGGCGCTGGGGCCATAGAGGGTCACACCCGGAATCGGAAGTCCCAGGACGGCGCGGGCATGCAGGGCGAATTCCGACAGGTCCTGCGAAATCATGGTCACCATACCCGTATCGTGCGGACGCGGAGAAACCTCGCTGAAGATTACCTGGTCTCCCTTGATGAACATTTCCACACCAAAGATGCCATAGCCGCCCAGGGCGTCCGTAATGGCCTTGGCAATGTGTTGGGCCTGCTTCAAGGCATCGGGCGTCATAGCCTGCGGCTGCCAGGATTCCCGGTAGTCACCATCTACCTGATGATGGCCGATGGGGGCGAGGAAGGTGGTACCGGCGCTGTGGCGGACCGTCAGGAGGGTAATCTCATAATCGAAGGGAATGAATCCTTCCACAATCACCTTACCGCTGCCGGCGCGGCCGCCCGACTGGGAGATTTCCCAAGCCGTCTCTACCTGGGAGGCGTCGCGGACCGTGCTCTGGCCGTGGCCGGAGGAACTCATCACCGGCTTCACCACACAAGGGATGCCGATTTTCTTCACGGCCGCCAGGAATTCTTCCTTCGTTTCTGCAAAGGCATACGGGGAGGTCGGCAGGCCCAGTTCTTCGGCGGCCAGCCGGCGGATGCCTTCGCGGTTCATCGTCAGGCGCGTGGCCTTGGCGGTCGGGATCACATGAAAGCCTTCGGATTCCAGTTTCACCAGGCGGTCGGTAGCAATGGCTTCGACTTCGGGAATAATCAGGTCCGGATTCTCGTCCCGGATAACCTTTTCCAACGCATCCCCGTCCAACATGGACAGGACATGGGAAGACTGGGCGACATGCATGGCCGGAGCACCGGCATAGCGGTCTACGGCAACGACATGAACGCCATAGCGCTCTAATTCAATGGCGACTTCCTTGCCGAGTTCGCCCGAGCCGCACAACAAGGCTTTTTTGCCTGAGGGGGTGAAAGTGGTACCGATCTGGATCATACTATAAAGTTCGTTTAAAAGATGTCCGCAAATTGCGATACAAATATAATAAAAAAAGTGACCGAAGTCATAAGACCCGGTCACCTTTTTTTTATCAGGTTCGTGGAGGATTACTCGGCAACCTTCACCGTAGCAACACGGTTCTTGAAAGCTTTGCCGAAAGCCTCGGTAACACCCTTGCCTTCGCAAACGGCGACCTTCACACCAGCCTTCTCGACGATAGCCTTGACGGCGTCGGCACGACGCTGGGCAAGCTTCTCGTTGTAAGCGGCGTTGCCGGTCTTGTCGGCGTAACCGTTGATCTCAACAGCGGCATCCTCGGGCAGGTTGTTGATGAAGTACTCGAGGTGAGCCTTCTCGCGCTCGCTGAGCGTGGTCTTGTCGAAGTCGAAGTAGAGGGTGGCAGGGGTGATGATGGACTTGCCTTCCTTGACGATCACCTCAGGCTTGCGAGCCTCGAGCTGAGCGATCTTGTCCTTCAGGGCAGCGTTCTCGGCCTCGAGAGCGGCAACCTTAGCCTTGAGGGCGTTGTACTGCTCGGTGGTGAACGGAACAGGAACGACCACAGGGGTAACGGAGGTGTGACGATAGAAACCGGTCTTGCCGAGGTTGAAGATCAAACCAGCGGTAGCGGTGAAGGGAGCGGCGAAACGATCCGTCCTCTTATACTGTTTGCCCTTGGAAAGGAGGACATTCACGTCAACGAAGAGGTCTACGCGGCCACCCAGACGGAAGTCATTCAGGATACCGACACCACCGGCCCACTCATAGTTGTCCTTAACAATCAGACCACCGAAGGAGGCGTAAGGAATAACATCCCAGAAACGGGTCTCTTTGTAGCCGGAGAATGCGTTCGAGATGTTCCAGAGAGCGTCGGCGTGAATATACTGCTGGGTAACTTTACCCAGTTCCTCGGTCTTGTTCTTCAGACCTTTCCAACCCAAGCGGGCACCCACGCTAGGGGTGAACCACTTACCAACGAAACCCTCAAGGTCGATTCCGTAACCATCGAACTTAATGAATTTAGGCATAACACCGTTGATACCGGCACCAGCACCGACAAACCAGTTGTCGCAGAATTCATTGGTTTCATAGGCGCCACGAACGATCTTACCATTCTCGTCGCGGTTGCCATTCTCCTGCGCATTGGCGCTGAAGGAGAAGCTCAGGAGACCTGCTACTGCAAGTGCACCAAAAATAGCTTTAATACCTTTCATTTTTTTATAAATAAAATTTAACAATTATCTGTGCAGTACGCAGCAGGGATACTATCCACCACTACGATTTCGCGCAAAGTTAAAAAGTATTTCACAAAAAAACAAGTTTTTAGTATTTTTTCCGTAAATTTGTAAAAGAAAAAAAACGGGCCTGCATGCAATTTAAAATAGATTCTTCCTACCGTCCGGCCGGCGACCAGCCGTCCGCCATCCAGGGTCTCTGCGACGCGCTGCGCGGCGGCGTCGACGCCGTTACGCTCCTGGGTGTAACCGGCTCGGGAAAGACGTTCACCATGGCCAACGTCATCCAGGAACTGCAGCGTCCCGCCCTCATCCTAAGCCACAATAAAACGCTTGCAGCGCAGCTGTACGGCGAATTCAAGTCATTTTTTCCGGCCAACGCGGTAGAATATTTCGTGTCGTATTACGACTACTATCAGCCCGAAGCCTACATCCCCACCACGGATACCTATATAGAAAAAGACCTGAGCATCAACGAGCGCATTGACCAGCTTCGGCTCAGTGCGGCATCGGCCCTGATGTCGGGCCGGCGGGACGTCATTGTCATTTCCAGCGTTTCCTGCCTGTACGGCATCGGAAATCCGGACGATTTCCACGCACAGACCGTCCGCATCCGCAAAGGCGAGGCCAGGAGCCTCACCCGCCTGCTGTACCAGTTGGTGGAGGGTCTGTATTCGCGGACCGAGACCGATTTCAAGCGCGGAACCTTCCGGGTTCGCGGCGATACGGTCGATGTCTTCCTCGGCGGGGCGGATTATGCGGTGCGCGTGGAATTTTTCGGCGACGAAGTGGACCGCCTGACCGTTATCGACCCGGTGACGGGAGCCGCGATCGAAGAAATCGAAGAGATTTCCATCTACCCGGCCGGCAACTTCGTGACCACGCGGGAAAGGAGCATCCAGGCCGTCAGCCACATCCAGGACGATTTGAAAGCCCAGATCGACTGGTTCCACGAGATTGGCAAACCACTGGAAGCCAAACGGTTGCAGCAGCGCGTGGAGAACGACCTGGAGATGATCAAGGAAATGGGATACTGCCCCGGAATTGAAAACTATTCACGGTATTTCGACGGCCGGGAGCCGGGACAGCGGCCTTTCTGCCTGCTGGATTATTTCCCGGACGACTTCATTACCTTCATCGACGAAAGCCACGTTACCCTGCCCCAGATACGGGCCATGTACGGCGGAGACCATTCCCGCAAGAGCGTGCTCGTGGAATATGGCTTCCGCTTGCCGGCCGCATCGGACAACCGACCCCTTACCTTTGAAGAATTCGAGGCCCTGACACATCAGACCGTCTATGTGAGTGCCACACCGGCCGATTATGAACTGGACAGGTCGGGCGGCCTGGTGGTGGAACAGGTGGTGCGGCCTACCGGCCTGCTGGACCCGCCCGTGGAGGTACGGCCCACCCGGAACCAGGTGGACGACCTGCTGGAAGAGATCCGAAAACGCGCCGAAATCGACGAACGCGTGCTGGTTACCACCCTCACCAAACGTATGGCCGAGGAACTGTACGAATACATGACGCGCGCCGGCGTCCGCTGCCGGTACATCCACTCCGACGTAGACACCACAGAACGGGTGGAAATCATCGAGGATTTCAAGAACGGACTCTTTGACGTGCTCATTGGCGTGAATCTTCTGCGCGAAGGCCTGGACATTCCGTCCGTTTCCCTCGTGGCCATCCTGGATGCCGACAAAGAGGGCTTCCTGCGCTCGGGCCGGGCCCTGACCCAAACGGCGGGACGCGCCGCGCGCAACCTCAACGGCCTGGTCATTATGTATGCCGACACCATCACGTCCTCCATGGAGGAAACCATCCGCGAGACCGACCGGCGTCGTGCCAAACAAATAGAATACAATAAGTTACATCATATTACCCCCAAGCAGATAGCCGTAAAATTGAATCCGCTGGCCGCCGAACTCTACCAGGAAAAGGCAGCCAACCCGCGGCTGGCGAACAGCCCCAGCGGGCGCGTCAGCGCCGCCGATTCGGTCTCGGCGCCCACCTACATCCCCAGTCCGTCGGAGCTGGGCCGGGGCACGGTTTCCGTGGGCTTCGGCCACGATTCCCTCCGGGAAGACCGGGCCGCCTACAGCGACGGCTTCGTGAAGGCCGACCTGGCCGCCGTCCTCCAGGATCCGGTGATCCGCTCCATGAGCCGCGCCCAAATTGAAAAGATGATTGCGGAAGACAAGCGGAGGATGGAGAAATCGGCATCCACCCTGGATTTTTCGGCCGCGGCCAAATACCGCGACGAGATGTGGGCCCTGCAGGAATATTTGAAAGTCTGGTCTGAAAAATAGCATCATGGATATCATCGAAGAGAAATTCCCGCATTACGACCCGGCGGGACAGGAAATGGTTCGGAAGGCATACGAGATTGCCTCCCGGGTGCTGGCCGATGACAAACGCAGCGACGGCTCCCCCTTTATCGGCCACCCGATGGGCGTAGCCCTGATCGCATCGGACGAGATTGCCCTCCCGGCCGAGTGCGTGGCGGCGGTTTTCCTGCACGAGACCCAGCGGATGCATCCCGATGCCGATATCCGGCAGGCGCCTTTCAGCCACGACGTTTATACCATGGTGGACGGCTTGAACAAGATTTCCACCATCAAACCGAAAGACACCCGCCTGGAGGCCGAGAATTATAAGAAACTGATTGTCCAGTATTCTACCGACCCGCGCGTGGCGGTGCTGAAAATCGCCGACCGCCTGGAGGTGATGCGCCACCTGGACATGTTCCCCAAATCTTCCCGCGAGAACAAGATCCTGGAGACGCTCATGCTGTACATTCCCCTCGCCCACCAACTGGGCCTGTACAACATCAAGAGCGAAATGGAGAACATCTATTTCCGCTTTGCCGAGCCGGAACAGTACCGGGCCATCACCAACAGTTTGAAAGCCACGGAGAAAGACCGCATCAAACTCACCGACCAGTTTATCGAGCCGCTCAAGAAAAAGCTCTCCGATGCGGGCATCCGGTACAAATTGAAGATCCGCACAAAGACCGCCTGGTCCATCTGGAAGAAGATGCAGAAGCAGAAGGTGGATTTTGACGGGGTGTACGATGTATTCGCCATCCGGTTCATCATTGATTGCAGCGGGAGCCACGAAGAGGAACTGGATCTCTGCTGGAAGGTGTATTCCTTTGTTACCGAGGAATATACGCCCGATATGAACCGCTACCGCGACTGGCTCACCAATCCCAAACCGAACGGGTACGAGTCCCTGCACATCACCGTCAGCAACCGCGAAGGCGCCAACATCGAGGTGCAGATCCGCACCAAGCGGATGGACGACGAGGCCGAAAACGGCCACGCCTCGCACTGGTCCTACAAGGGCATCAAACACGATGAAATGATGGACCGCTGGCTGGTATCGGTCCGCAACACCCTGGAGCATCCGGGCCTGGTGAAAGACGAGGACATTCCCCTCCCGCCGTCCCGTGAGATCTTTGTATTCACCCCCACGGGCGAGTTGAAAATCCTGCCCGCAGGGGCTTCCGTACTGGATTTCGCGTTCATGATCCATACCGGAATCGGTTCGCGGTGCACCGGCGGAAAGATCAACGGGAAAGTGGTCCCCATCAAGGAGACCCTCAAGACCGGCGATGTGGTGGAAATCCTCACCAGCAAGAACCAGCATCCTTCATCGAGCTGGCTCGCCGCCGTGGTTACCTCCAAGGCCCGCACCAAGATCCGCCAGCTCCTGAACGAGGACGAATACAAGAAGGCCGCATCGGGCAAGGAACTGCTTTCCCGCCGGCTGAAAAACTGGAAACTCACCCTCAAGGACGAGATGCTCCATGACATCATGAAGAAACTCAAGTACTTGACGGTGAATTCCTTCTATGCCGCCGTAGGGTCCGAGGTCATTGATGTCAACACCATCAAGACCTACCTGCTGGAGCATATCAAACAGCAGCAGAACTCGGAGAATACCACCGAAATCACCCACGATGCCTGGACCGGCGAACGGGAGCAGGCGGGTTCGGACGATATTCTGGTCCTGAACGCAAAAGACCTCAAGGGACTGGACTACAAGATGGCCAAATGCTGCCATCCGGTTTATGGAGACAACGTTTTCGGCTTCGTAACCCGTACCGAAGGAATCAAGATTCACCGGATGTCCTGCCCGAACGCCTCCCGCCTCATGGCGGCCTACCCCTACCGCATCCAGAAGGTCCGGTGGGCCGAGACCCCTTCTTCGGGTAATTTCCAGGCCAGCCTGCGGATCATTTCCGGAACGGAGACCCTGGTTATCAACGAGATCATGGACATCGTAGGCTCGTTCAAGGCCTCAGTGCGCTCCTTCAACGTGTTGGAAAACGCCCGCAATTCCACCTACGACATTACGCTAAAAATCGCGGTTCCGTCGCATCTGGAGCTCGATAAGGTAATTTCGCAGATTCGCCTGATTAAGAATGTAATCCGGGTCAACCGCAGCTAGCGGCGCGCATCCAGGGCCTGCCGGAAAGCGGCGGCGTTGCGCAGGTGCTCGCTATAGGAAGCCGCGAACCGGTGCGTTCCGTCCATGGCCGGCGATGCGCAGAAAAACAGGTACCCGTGGCGGTCGGGATGCAGCACCGCCTCCAGGCAATCCTTCGAGGGCACGCAGATGGGCCCCGGAGGAAGTCCCGCATACTTATAAGTATTATAGGGGGAATCCACTTCCAGGTGCCGCTTGAGGATGCGGCGCGGTTCATAATCAAAGCAGAAAGCCACCGTAGGGTCCGCTTCCAGTTTCTGTCCAATGGCCAGGCGGTTCAGGTACACGCCGGCCACCGAGGGCATTTCCGGGGCATAATTGGTTTCGGACTGGACAATGGAAGCCAGTACGGAAACCTGCTTGGGAGTAAGGCCGCGGGCCTTTGCCAGGGAACGGCGTTCGTCTGTCCAGAAAGCGTCCCAAGCCTTTTTCTGCGAGGCCAGCACATCTTCCGGCGTAGCCGTCCAATAGACCTGGTAGGTATCGGGCAGCAGCAGGGAAAAGACATCCTGCGGCGAGAAGCCGAAAGAAGCCAGCAGGTCCCGGTCGCACAGGGCGGCATGCATGGAAGCCGAATCCAGCAGCAGTTGGTTGGATATTTTCCGGGCGATGGCGCCTTTCAGGCGCATGGTTCCGGACAACACCAGCGGCACCGGAGTCTGCCAGCCATGCTGCAGCATCCGGGGCACATACACGCTGGGCGCATCGGCCGGAATCACATAGTGGCCGGGCTTGAGCACCGGTTTCGCCTGGGCGAAAACCCGCTCCACGCTCTTCGGCCGGCGGGCATCGCAGCTATCCCGCACAAAAGCGACCACCTCGCTGAGCGGGGTGTCGGGATAGACATACAGATGGGTTTCCTTCCGGAAATTCGGCCATTTCCGGTCGGCATATTTCCTGACCAGGAAAAGGGCCGGTACCAGCAGTACCAGCAAGGCCAGGATTACCAAGCCCTTTTTCATTGCTTCCGGAGATAAATGGTGTCACCCTCACGCGGAACGTAGCCGGAGGGGAAGCTGTTCATTTTTTCCACCGAGGCCTGCTTCACACCGAACCGCTGGCAGATGTCGTGCAAGGAGATCGGCTCGTCGTCAACGATAAATTTATCCAGGCCCTTGGCCGCCTGGTTCTTCTTGGCCTGCAAATAGACGATGGTACCGGGCTCCAGCCGCGTCTCTTCCTGCATATCGTTGAATTTCAGCAACTCGCGCAAGAAAAGATGGTTGGATGCCGCGATGGAGGTCCAGGTCTCCCCTTCCACCGAATACAGGAAGGGAACACCGTTGCGGGAATACATCTCACGGCTCAGCGGGAAATGGAATTCCTCGCGGGCGGCTTCTGTCAGGCGTTTGGGCTCTTCCAGCGAAAGCGGCGATGCCGGAATCTCTTTGAACACTTCGTCGCGATACTCCGTGGCGTCGGCCGTCTTCCGGCGTTTGCGGTGTTTGGCGCGGACCTTCCCGGCCTTCTGCTTCGGAGCCTTTTCCCCGGCAGCCACGGCTTCCGGTTCCGGTACAGGCTCTTCTATCCCGTCCAGGGCAACCGCGTCACCCACCGTCATCCGGTCGTATTGCGAAAGATTGTAATCCTCGATGATTTTAATCAGCTTGGACGCGTACTGCGGATCGGTGGCGTAGCCTGCCTTCTTCAGGCCGTGCGCCCAGGCCTTATAATCTGTCAACTCATTCTCGAAGAGGAACTTATAGCGGTCCCGATACCGCAGGAAATCACTGTGGTCGCGGAAACTTTCATCGGCCGAACCATAGACCCGGAAGCACTCGTTCCGGCGGTCATCGTCCACCTTCATGGTCTTGCCCTTCCAGTCGTGGCACTTGATACCAAAGTGGTTATTTCCTTTGGCAGCCAGTTCGGACTGACCATAGCGAGACTCCAGCAGGCCCTGTGCCAGGGTAATACTGGCCGGGACGCCGGTCCGGTACATTTCGCGCACCGCGGTGGCAGAGTATTTGGCGATATATTTCTCCTGCGGAGATTTATCGGCCGAAACGGCCAGGATGGCACCCGCCAGGACAAGCATCAGAAAAAGCCTCTTCATAAAACCAATATTTGTTCTGCTAATATAGCAAATTATTCGCCACGCACCAAAGGAATGTCAAAAACATCCCCGTCGTCGGCCGCGAAACTGTTCGGGAAGAGGGTACGGCATTCCTGCTCGTAAGCCTGACGGTCGGTGCAGCGGGAAGAATAATGGCCCACCACCAGTTTTTTCGCCCCGGCTTCCAGGGCGCAGCGGGCGGCCTGGAGGGTGGTGGAATGGTGGCGCTGGGCAGCCTGGTCGGCCAGGGCGTCCAGATAGGTAGCCTCGTGATAGAGCAGGTCTACTCCCTTCACCCATTGCGCCAGTTCCGGGAAGGGAGCGGTGTCGCTGCAATAGGCAAAACTGCGAGGTTCATAGGGCCGATAGGTGGCAGCACTGCAGGGAATGACGGTCCCGTCTTCGCGGACCACATCCTCGCCGCGTTTCAGCGAGCCAATCTCCGTCAACGTGAAGGTATACCGCTCCAGCACGTCTTTCCGCACATTCAACTGCGGTTCTTTTTCGCGGAAAAGGAAACCGTACGTCTCTATCTTATGGTTCAGCGGGAAGGCGGAAACCTGCACCGATTTGGTCTCGTACACCACCTCCGGTTCCTTCATTTTCAAGGGAATGTGACGGATTTCAAAGTCCACTCCCTCGCCGTAATAGGACAGGAAGAATTTGAGGATGGGACCGAAGTTCGCGGGCGCGTATATATTTAAAGGTTGGCCGCGGCGCAGCATCCCCATGGTAGAAAGCAGGGGCAGCAGGCCAAACACATGGTCCCCATGGATGTGCGAAATAAAAAGGGAGTCGATGCGCATCAAAGGGATGCGATACCGCTGCAGCTGCTTCTGGACCCCTTCCCCGCAATCCAGTAAAAACAAGCGCCCGTGTACGGACAGTACTTGGGCGCTCTGTGACCTTTCGGGGACGGGCATGGCCGAGGCCGTACCCGCCACCGTCAGTTTAAAATCCATCGTTACTCACCTTTCTCGAGCTTATCCTTGAGCGCTGCAAGCTCAGAGATATCGCCGAGAGTGGTCTTCTCGATGTTGCTGTTGATCTTCTTGACAGCCTTCTTCGTGGTGTCGGCTTCGGCAGCCACCTTGGCTTCTTTCGCCTCGCTATAAGTGCGGACATGGGAAAGAAGGATGCGGCGGGTGCTGCGGCGCAGCTCGGTCACCTTGAAGGAAAGGGTCTCGCCGGCAACGGCCTGCTTGCCATCTTCCTTCACAAGGTCGCGGGTGAAAGCGAAGCCTTCATCCTCGCCCTGAAGCTTGATGTTGGCACCCTTGTCGGTCAGGGAAGCAATGGTACCTTCCACCACGGAACCCACGGGATACTTGGCCTCTACCTCGTCCCAAGGATTCGGCAGCAGCTGCTTGTGACCCAGGCTGAGTTTGTGGTTGGCCTCATCGAAGTCAAGGATCTGAACGTCGATGACATCACCGGTGGCAACCATCTCGGACGGATGCTTGATCTTGTTCCAGGACAGGTCGCTGATGTGAACCAGGCCTTCGACACCGTCTTCCAGCTCGGCGAAGACACCGAAGTTGGTGATGTTGCGGACGGTAGCCTTCTGCTGGGAACCAACGGGATATTTCTCGCGGATGCTCTCCCAAGGGTTCTGGGTAAGCTGCTTCAGACCGAGGGACATCTTGCGGTTCTCGCGATCCAGGTTGAGGATCTGGGCCTCGACCTCGTCGCCCACCTTCAAGAAATCCTGTGCGCTGTGCAGGCGCGGGCTCCAGGACATCTCGGAAACATGGATAAGGCCTTCCACGCCGGGCTCGACCTCCACGAAGGCACCGTAATCGGCGATGAGGACCACTTTACCCTTAACCTTGTCACCCTCCTTGAGGTTGGGATCCAGGTTATCCCAAGGATGCGGGGTAAGCTGCTTGTAACCCAGGGCGATACGCTTCTGCTGGGGATCGAATTCCTTGACGACGACCTTGATCTTCTCGTCCAGGGAAACCACCTCTTCGGGATTGTCGACGCGGCCCCAGGACAGGTCGGTAATGTGGATGAGACCGTCTACACCGCCCAGATCCACAAATACGCCATAGTTGGTAATATTCTTGACGACGCCTTCGAGGATCTGACCTTTCTCAAGCTTGGAGATGAGTTCGCTGCGGCGGGCTTCCTGCTCGGCCTCGAGAAGGGCCTTGTGGGAAACAACCACGTTGCGGAATTCCGGATTGATCTTGACGATCTTGAAATCCATGGTCTGGTTGACGAACTGATCGTAGTCGCGGATGGGTTTGATGTCGATCTGCGAACCCGGGAGGAAGGCCTCGATGCCGAACACGTCGACAATCATACCGCCCTTCGTACGGGTCTTCACGAAGCCCTTCACGATCTCGTCGTTGTTGCAGGCCTCGTTGACGCGATCCCAGGACTTCAGGGCGCGAGCCTTCTTGTGGGAAAGGATCAGCTGGCCCTTGCGGTCTTCTGCGGACTCCACGTAAACTTCCACCGTGTCACCCACCTTCAGGTCCGGATTGTAACGGAACTCAGGGGCTGCGATGACACCCTCGCTCTTGTAACCGATGTTCACGATTACTTCGCGTTTGTTGATGCCGGTCACGACACCTTCCACGACCTCGTTCTCATTCACCTTGGAAAGAGTCTGGTCATAAGCCGCCTCGATATCAGCGCGGTTTTCCTCACCGGGAGCAACCGTGCTCTCGAAAGCATCCCAATCGAACTCCTCGGGAGCGATGGAAGCGTTCAGCGGCGCCTTTTTAATTTCTTCTGCCATAATTACTTAAAACTTTTGAATTAGGACGTTTAACATTATTTTCTGTGCCTCTCCCGGAAAACAAAAACGCGCCCCCGGGAAAAAGGCGCGCAAATATAAGAATAAATTCCGATATTCAAAGAATATTTTACAGCATTTTTCGTCGGATGAACACGAAGAGGATGATCACCAGCGACATAACCATCACCCCCAGAATCACCAGCCACGCCCAAGGCAGACCCGCCAGGGGCAGCTTCACGTTCATGCCGTAGAAACTCGCCACCAGGGTGGGCGGCATGAGCAGCAGGGACACCAGGGTGAAAATCTTCATAATGCTGTTCTGCTCCAGGTTAATCAGACCCACCACCGTATCCTGCAGGTATTCCAGCCGCTCAAAGCTGAAATTCGCATGGCTGATAAGCGAAGCGATATCTTGCAGGAGCACGTTGAAACGGGGCTCCAGATCCTTGGGATATTTGTTGCTCTTGAGCAGGTTGGAAATGAGCCGCTGCTTATCCACGACGTTCTCGCGGATAATCATCGTATTCTCCTGTAACTGATTGATATCCAACAGGAATTCCTCGTTGATATCTTCCTTCTGGTTGATGCGCCGGCTATACTGCGAGATCTCCTTGCTCATCAACTCGATCATGTCCGCATCCAGGTCCACCCGCTGGTCCATGATGGTAGCGAAAATCGCATAACCCGATGTGTACAGTTTGGGCATCGCTTCGATCCGGCGCTGCAGTTCGGTGAACGACCGCAGGGGTACCTCGCGCAGGGTGGTGAGGGTATTCCCCACCAGGGTGAAGGACACCGCTTCCTCGGTATATTCCTCCGGACCCGGCATCAGGAAGTTGGTGTTGGCGAAGATAACCTTATCCGTCTCGCGGAAACGGGAGGAGCTTTCAATCTCCTCGGCCTGTGCCCGCGTCTGGATATCCGTCCCCAGAAATGCCTCCGTGGCATGCTTTTCCTCCCCGCTGGGAGCCAGCAGGTCGATCCACAATACGCTCTCCCGCTTGATGGAAGCGAAATCCGCTTCCGACTGGGAAACCAGTATCTTTCCGTTTACCTTGTAAAAAATATTCAGCATATCTCTTACTTTTGTGTCCGGCACGATAGCGTCGGGGGGTTAATCGTGCAAAGGTAGGAATATTTTTCGTTTATCCAACCCTTACGGCTTGAAAATCTGGCGTTGAGCGATAGAACGGCCCAGCGTCAGCGAGTCGGCATACTCCAGGTCGTCGCCGAATCCCAGGCCCCTCGCCAGCGAGGAAACCTTTACCAGCGGGCCCTCAATCTGCCGGTAGATATAGAAGGCGGTGGTCTCCCCTTCCACGTCTCCGCTCAAAGCCATGATGACTTCGATTTCGGTCCCGGCCTGCACCGCCGCCTGCACCCGTTCGCGGAGCTGGCGGATGGTCAGGTCGGACGGTCCTACGCCGGCAATGGGCGAAATAATCCCTCCAAGGACGTGGTACAGGCCATGATACTGGCCCGTAGCCTCGATGCTCATCACGTCCCGCACATTCTCCACCACACAGATGAGCCTGCGGTCGCGGGAACGGTCGGAGCAGATGGAGCAGACGTCCCCGTCCGAAATCATCATACATTCCCGGCAGTAATGCGCCTCGTCCCGTAACCGGTCGATGGCCTGCGTGAAATGATGTACGTTTTCGGACGGTTGGCGCAGCAGGTGCAAAGCCAGACGCAAGGCGCTGCGACGGCCTACGCCGGGCAGCGTCCCGATCGCCTCGACCGCCTCCTGCAGCAGCCGGGAAGGAAAGGGTGCGTCAAGCATCCTTCTTTTCGTTCTGGTAAGCGGTCACCGCCGCACGCACCTGGCCGTATTCCAGCAGGAGCTTGCGGGCATAGTCGTAATCCTCGATTCCGGTCTCTTCCATGATCATGCGGGTTCCGCGGTCCACCAGTTTGTGGTTGGTCAGCTGCATGTCTACCATCTTGCTGCCGCGCACGTGTCCCAGGCGAATCATCACCGAGGTGGAAATCATGTTCAAAACCAGTTTCTGGGCCGTTCCGGCCTTCATCCGCGTACTGCCAGTCACGAATTCCGGTCCTACGACCACGACGATGGGGATCTCCGTCGCAGCCGCCAGGGGCGAATCTTCGTTGCAGGTAATGCAACCGGTGAGCATCCCCTTTTCACGGGCGATTTCTACCGCGCCGATCACATAAGGCGTCGTACCAGAAGCGGCGATGCCGATAACCACGTCATCTACCGTAGGCTGGAAGGGCTGCATATCGGCCCAGCCGCCTTCGCGCTTGTCCTCCGCCGCCTCGACCGCGTTACGGATGGCCCGGTCGCCGCCGGCAATCAGACCGATAAATTTATCGTGCACCCCGTAGGTCGGAGGAATCTCCGATGCGTCCACGATGCCCAACCGGCCACTGGTTCCGGCTCCCAGGTAGAATACCCGGCCGCCGCGGCGCATGCGTTCCACGATGCCGTCCACCAGGGCTTCGATCTTGTCCATGGCCCGGGCCACGGCCACGGGCACCGTACGGTCCTCGGCATTGATGGCCGTCAGGATCTCCCGCGTGGACATCTTCTCCAGATGGTCATAGCGGGACGATTGTTCCGTTGTTCTCATATTACGAATGATATTTTACCAAACCTTCCATCGGCTCCGGCAGGAAGACCGAGAACCGGACGCCATATTCGGCGCCTACCCGCTGCAGGATCTCGCGGCAGGCATAGCCAAAGCCGCCTACCACGCCCACCGGGCAGTTTTCAATGTCATACTGTTTCAGCGCCCGCTCAATGAAGTCGCGGAAATTCTGCTCCACCAGCTTGGTCACATAGTCCGACTTGCCATAGCGCTCCATAATCCAGGGTGCGAAACTTCCCAGATACTTGGCCGGGGTCTCGCTTTTATAAACACTGCGCACCACCGTCATATATTCCACGTCGAATTCCTTGGCGAAGGGTTCCGCCACGTCCGCAGGCACCAGGCCTTTCAGGAAATCGGACAGGAAAAGGCGTCCCAGGCGGGTTCCGCCGCCCTCATCGCCCAGGATAAAACCGGCCGAACGGACATTCTTGACAATCTTCACGCCATCGTAGAAGCAGCTGTTGGAGCCGGTTCCGAGGATGGCGGCGATGCCTTTTTCCTTGCCGCAGACGGCACGGGCCGCATCCAGCAGGTCGGAAGCATATTCAATTTCGATATCCGGGAAGTAGCCGCGCAGGACAGCATCCAGGGGACGCGCCAATTCGGGAATCTTCTGGTCCCCTACCGGGATCAGACCGGCCGCATAAAAATGGATTTCACACACATCGCTGCAGGATATTCCATTCTCCTTCAGGGTGTTGACCGCCTCTTCCACCACCGGGGGGATGACGCTCACCGCACCGGTTGCCACATTCAGTCCAAGGGTTTTGAAACGAAGCCGGACCTTTCCTCCGTCGGCGACGACCCAATCGCATTTGGTTGCGCCGCTTTCTGCTATGATAATCATCAGATTCTTTTTTTGTGGTACAAAGATAGAAAGTTTTCGGGAATTTCTTACCTTTGACTTCATGGAAGTGTTTTCCCTTATTACCGGCATCCTGTACTTGCTGCTGGAAATCCGGCAAAAGAATGCCATGTGGATCGTAGGTATCCTCACATCCGGAGCGGCCGCCGTGGTCTTCGCCCACGAGCAGTTATATGCTTCCATGTGCTTGAATATCTATTACGTAATCATTTCATTCTGGGGACTTTATACCTGGAAACGAGATGCCGGGAAAGTGGAGGCCGAAGAAATCCATCTGGGGCGGCTGACCCTGCCGATCGGCTTGCTGAGCCTCCTGCTGCTGACCTGCGGGACGGCCGGATTCATCTGGCTGCTTCGTACGTTGGGAGACCCGATGTCCGGGCTGGACGCCTTCGTCACCATCCTCAGCGCCGTTGCCACCTGGTGGCTCACCCGTTCCATTCCCCAGCAGTGGATTTTGTGGATTATTGCCGATGCCCTGGGTGCCTGGCTATGCTGGCGCACAGGCATTCCGTGGATGGCCCTCCTGTACATCGCCTACTGCCTGGGCGCCGCCTACGGCTTCTACCACTGGCTTAAAAGCGGTCGTTATGTATAAAAAAAGGTCCTGATTTCTACAGGACCTCGAGAAGCTGAACCTTGAAGATGAGCGTGGCGCAGGGCGGGATGGCCCCATGGGCACCAGCTTCGCCATAGGCCAGGTTGTACGGGATGTAGAGCATCCACTCGGAGCCTTCCTTCATGAGCTGAAGGGCCTCGGTCCAACCGGCAATAACCTGGTTTACACCGAAGACGGCCGGTTCGTTGCGATCGAAGGAACTATCGAACTTCATCCCGTTGATAAAGGTTCCCTCATAGTGGCAACGGACCTTGTCGGTACGTTTCGGACTGCGGCCGGTGCCTTCCTTCAGCACCTTGTACTGCAGGCCGCTGGGCAGGACCTTCACGCCCGCCTCTTTGGCATTCGCGGCCAGGAATTCCTCGCCTTCCTTCTTCATCGCACCGGCGATTTCGGCATTTTCGGCCGCTTTTTCAGCCTCCAGATGGGCAAAATAGTCCTGAAGGACCTTTCCTGCCTCTTCCAGGGAGAGGGCGGTCTTTCCACCTTCCAGCGAATCCTTCAGGCCCGCCAGGAAATCTTCGTATTGCAGGCGGCTGATACCCGACTGCATCATGCTGTGGGCGATATTCATGCCCAGGGCGTAACTGTTCTTATCCATATCTTTTCTTTATTTGGAATGCAAAAGTACAAACATTTTTCTTTAGATTTGCAAAAGTTTTTTGCGCACCCATGTTTCTGCATCGTTTCCTGATAGCCTGTTGCGGTTTCGGCCTGCTGCTTCCAGCTGGGGAAGCCCTGGCCCAGACGGATACCTTGGTTGCCGCCTCCGTCACAGGAATCCGCATCCGGGGCGTCATCACCCCCGGACAGGAAGCCTCGCCCGCCCTGCTGCGCAACTCGGCAGACCTGGGCGAGGTGGTGCGTATGTTCAGTGGCCTGCAGCTAAAGGATTACGGCGGCATCGGCGGCATGAAGACCGTCAACATCCGCAGCCTCGGCAGCGAGTACACGGGGGTTTACATCGATGGAATCGCCGTTGAGAACGCCCAGAACCGGCAGGTGGACCTGGGCCGCTTCGCCCCGGAGAGCTTTTCCGCAGCCGAGTATTATGTGGGCGAGCAATCCGGCAGGTTGCTCGCCGCCAAGGAATTCTGCACGGCCGGAAGCCTGTATTTCTATTCCGTTCCCATCCGGGAAGACCGCACGGAACTTCGCCTGCGCGGCGGAGCCTTCGGCCTGTTTTCGCCCTCGGTGGCCTTCCAGAAATGTTTCCGCAAAGGCTGGCGCAACAGGAGCGAAGTGCAAACCACCTTTGCCCACGGGCGCTATCCCTTCTACTGGAAGCAGTACGACACCACCATGACCCGTGAAAATGCCGACATCCAGGCCCTGCGCCTGCAGTCCCGCCTGGAGAAAGGGAATTGGAAATCGACCGTCTATTTTTACGATTCAGAACGCGGGCTTCCCGGCGCCGTCATCCGCCGGCCCAAGGGCCAGCTCCTTTCCGCCGACCGCCAGACCGACCGGGATTTCTTCCTCCAGAGCACCTGGAAGGGTGAAAGCTGGTGGATTCGGGGAAAATATTCCTGGAGTTATACCCGTTACCGCACCGATCCCTTCCGGGATCCATCGGCCATGCCCGTCGACAACCGCTACCTCCAGCACAATGCCTATCTGTCCGGGGCCTGGGAGCATCAGATGGCCCGCCGATGGACCCTGGAGACGGCGACCGACCTGCAGTACGATTACCTGGACGCCAACCTGGCCGATTTTGCCTATCCGCACCGGTTCAGCAGTTGGGTCGCCGTTGGCAATATCTTTACGTTCCCGTATGTCCATTTCAGCGCCAACCTGGCCTGGCAGGGCTCGGCCGACCGGGTGGCCACCCGGTCCAGCGGCTTCTCCCGCCAAAACGACTTCCGACATTTCTTTTCGCCGTCGCTGGTAGCGAACGCCCAGCTCGGCAGCTTTTCCATCGACGCCTTTGTGCGCCGCGTGTGCCGGATGCCCTCGTTCAATGACCTGTATTACACCCTTGTGGGTAACGCCGCCCTGGAACCGGAGCGTGCCCTGCTCTCGAACCTGGGCATCAGATGGATCGGTTTCCCGGCCCGGAACCTGTTGGTGGAGGCATCGGTCCGGATCTTCCACAATTCGGTCCGCGACAAGATCGTAGCCGTGCCCACCACCAGTTCCTTCCGCTGGAGTATGTATAATATAGGAAGGGTGGAGATGACCGGAACCGACGCACAGGCGCATCTCCGCTATTCCTGGGCGCAGAAACGCAACTACCTGGACCTCCGCTTCGCCTACACCTGGCAGCATCCGGAGGAGATCGTCCCTTATATCCCCGAAAAAAGCATTTCCTTCTCCGGAGATTGCCGGCTGGGCGGCTGGCAGTTCTGCCTTTCCCTCCTTTCCAACGCAGAACGCTATACCACCCAGGTTGCCTACCCCGAATATCGGCTTTCGCCCTTCCTGACGGCCGATGCGCGCGTGGGCTATACCTGGCGGATGCTGACCGGCAGTATCAGCCTGAACAACCTTACCGACTCCGACTATGAGTATGTGAAAGGCTATCCGATGCCCGGAAGGCATCTTCTGCTATCCTTGCAATACGAATTCTAAAAAAATAATGTATCTTTGTGTCCGCTAAAAAATAGTTATATGAAAAAGAATGCACTGCTGATTATCAGCTGTCTCCTGTCGCTGGCAGTGACGGGATGCTTCAAGGACAACGGGGAAGATCCCGTGGTCATCACCTCCGAGGACGATGTCCTTGCGGGTGAGGTAGTTACAGTAGGTGAAGAGAGCCTGAAGTCTTTCTACAAGCTCTTCGTCCTGAATGAGGGTAATTTCAACAAGAACGAGGCTGCGCTGGACTTCTTCCGTTTCACGGACGGAAAATATGTGCGCAACGCCTTCAACCAGATGAATCCCTCCATTACCGGCGGACTGGGCTCTGTTGCCAACGACTTCCAGCTCTATTACAATTCGGCCTGGATTACCGTGAACCAGTCTAATCTGGTAGAGGTAATCAACGCGAAAAATGAATTCCACGTTGCCAGCTTCGAGATTCCGAGCCCGCGTGCAATTGCATTCGATGGTACATATGCTTACGTAACTTCCTATGCGGGAGCCTATTATGGCGGCGAAGACCGGCTGGGTGCCCTGTATCGCATCAACCTCGCCACGCAGAAGGTGGTAGACCACATTGAGGTGGGCTATCAGCCGGAAGGTGTAACGGTGTGCGGAGACTTTGTCTTTGTGGCCAATTCCGGTGGTTTCCACTCCGGTTTTGACAACCGCGTCACCGTCATTGACCGTGCCTCGTTCACGGTGATCCGCCAGATTGAGGTTGACATCAACCTGAAAGAGATCATCACGGACGGCGAGCGTTATTTATGGGTTCAGTCCCAGGGCGACTGGTTCAGCCAGAATTCCAATATCTATCAGATTGATGCAGAAACATTTACGGTTATTCCCCAGACCGATGATATTAAGAAAGTCCGCGCCAGCGTCTTGTATTACGATCCGCTCGGAAACTACCTCTACGTCATTGGTACGCAGGACGAACTCGACTGGAAAAAAACCAACAAGAGCTATACCCTCTGGTCCATTCACGCCGGAACCGGCAAGGTCCAGAGCAAGGTCTTCTCCGACGATTTGCAGCGACAGATTACCAATCCGTACGGCCTGGCTGTCGATCCCATCCAGGGTGTCGTTTATATCAGCGATTCCGGCAACGGCATCACTCCGGGCTCCGTTTCCGCCTTCGACACCAACAACAAGATGAAATGGACCAAGGCGGGTACGGCAGGATTCTTCCCGGGCCACCTTGCCCTCTATTATCCGTACAGAGACTAAAGGCTGCCCCACTCCCGGAAGGGATGGGCTAGCAGATAAGAATTATAAAATCGGCGGTCGCCGGTGACCTCCTTCCCCAGCCAGGCTGGACGCGCGAAGGGTTCATCGGGACTGCCGAGTTCAATTTCCGCCATGACCAGCGGCGCATTGTCGCCATAGAACTCATCCACCTCGAAATAGCGTTCGCCGGCGGGAATGATATAGCGGGTCTTGTCGATAAAGCCGCCCTGACAGAGTGTCATGAGGTCCCGGGCGTCCTCCAGCGGGATTTCTTTTTCCCACTCGAACCGGCTGATTCCGTCCGACGAGGGTCCTTTGATGGTCAGGAATCCCTGTTCTCCGCGGATCCGGACACGGACCGTCCGCCCGGCTTCATGGGCGATATACCCCTGGGTAATCCGGTAACTGCGGACCGCTTCATTCTTGAAAGCGTCCGATTCCACCAGGAATTTGCGTTCGGTTTCGATATGCATAGCTACATCAGCCAGGATTGAATGTCGCGCCCCGCTTCCTGCGCCTTGTGGATTTCGGTCGAGGAGATATCCACCAGGGGAGCGTCCAAAATATCTATTTTATAGGTAGGATCTTCTTCCAGCAGGCTGCGGCGGAGGGCTTCCGTATCGAAGCCGCTGCGTGGATAAACCGCCACGCCGTATTCCCGGAGAATGCGGTCGTAACTGCGCCAGCGGCGAAAATCGGCCAAGGAATCCCCGCCGATAATCAGCGTGTAGGTATTTTCGGGTTCGCGGGCGGCCAGGGCGTCCAGCGTGCGGATCGTGTACTGCGGAGCCGGCATATCCAGTTCGATATCATCCACCCACACCCGCAGCTGCGGATGGCGCGACACTGCCTGTACCGCAGCACGCAGCCGGTCGCGTCCCGTTTCTGCCTGCACCGAATCTTTCAGCGGATTCTTGGGCGATACGACCAGATAGGTCCAGTCGAAGCGTCCGCACCGGTCCACTTCCTCCAAAACAGCGAGGTGGCCGATGTGCAAAGGGTTGAACGAACCGCTGTAAATGGCTATTCGCATAGGAATTTGTCCACCACCTGTTCCGCCTCCTTGAGGGCGGTTTCCAGGTCGTCGTTTACCAGGATGTAATCGAATTTATCGGCATAGGTCATTTCCTCGGCAGCCTTGGCCACTCGGGCCTCGATGGCCTCCGGCGAGTCGGTACCGCGGTTGATGAGGCGTTGGCGGAGGGCTTCCACGGACGGGGCCTGGATGAAAACGGAGAGCGCCTGGTCGCCGAAATACTTTTTCAGGTTCACGCCGCCCTTTACGTCTACATCGAAGATGATGACATGGCCCTTGGACCAGATGCGGTTCACTTCCGACTTCAGCGTACCGTAGAAATTATCCTTGTATACCTCTTCGTATTCTACGAATTTGTCCATCTCTACCAGCTTGCGGAAGATATCGGCCGAATAGAACAGATATTCAACGCCATCCTGCTCTGAACCGCGCGGTTTGCGGGATGTGGCCGATACGGAAAATTCCATTTCAGGATGCAGCGGAAGCACGTGACTGACAACTGTGCTCTTGCCGGAACCTGACGGAGCTGAAAAAATGACAACCTTCTTGCTCATAAATTTCTAAATTTCTACAAAAATAACTATTTTTGCGCACGCTTTTGCATATCGGCAAGAAAATTGCAGCCTAAAAGGCTGATGTTAAAAGGAAAAAGTTATAATTTTTTATAGTTTTCTATGGTTTCTTTTAAAACTTTGGGTCTTGTGAACACCAGAGAGATGTTCAAGAAGGCCGTCGCTGGCGGATACGCCATCCCCGCATTCAATTTCAACAACATGGAGCAGCTCCAGGCCATCATCCAGGCCGCCGCGGAGACCAAGTCCCCGGTGATCCTGCAGGTCTCCAAGGGTGCCCGCAACTATGCCAACCAGACCCTTCTGCGCTATATGGCCGAAGGTGCTGTCGAGTATGCCAAGGAGCTAGGCTGGGAGAATCCCCAGATCTGCCTGCACCTGGATCACGGTGACAGCTTCGAGCTGTGCAAGAGCTGCGTCGACATGGGCTTCTCGTCCGTGATGATCGATGCTTCCTCCCTCCCCTATGAGGAGAACATCGCCCTGACCCGCAAGGTTGTTGAATATGCTCACCAGTATGACGTTACCGTTGAGGCTGAACTGGGCGTGCTGGCCGGTGTCGAGGATGAGGTCCAGGCCGAAGAGTCCCACTACACCAAGCCGGAAGAGGTGATCGACTTCGCCACCCGTACGGGCTGCGACTCCCTTGCCATCTCCATCGGTACTTCTCACGGTGCCTACAAGTTCAAACCCGAGCAGTGCACCCGTGACCCCAAGACCGGTCGTCTGGTACCTCCGCCGCTCGCTTTCAACGTGCTGCACGAGATTGAGAAGAAGCTTCCCGGCTTCCCGATCGTCCTTCACGGTTCTTCCAGCGTTCCGCAGGAGTATGTGGACATCATCAACGCCAATGGCGGAAAGCTTCCCGATGCCGTCGGTATTCCCGAGGAGCAGCTGCGTGAGGCCTCCAAGAGCGCTGTTTGCAAGATCAACATCGACTCCGACAGCCGTCTGGCCATGACCGCCGCCATCCGCAAGGTCTTCAACGAGAAGCCCGGTGAGTTCGATCCTCGTAAGTACCTGGGTCCTGCCCGTGACGAGATGAAGAAGCTTTATGAGCACAAGATTGTGAATGTGCTCGGTTCCAACGGCAAGGCCTAATCCAGACCTTCTTCTAGGCCTATCCGGGCCTTACGTTCCCCTAAAGCCGGCTCCTCCCGAGCCGGCTTTATTTGTGCGCTTCCGCGTGGCAGGGCGGCTGCCCTTGCCCGTCCTCCCATCCATGCCAGCGGCGCCGGTCGGACTGCGTGCCGGGCGACATTGCTCCGGCCTTTCCGTCGCGTGCCAGGGCGGCACCGGCTGCGTGCCGGGCGGCCGGAGCCGTCTCGCTACGCTCGACCCCACCGTTCACTCCGTTCGCTGGCGCTCACATCCGTTCCGGTCCCCCCTCTTACGATGCCGAGGGTGGCACGGGCTCCGGCCATCCCGCCACCTCCGCCCTTACCGGCTCTATCTCTGGTATTGACAGGGCAAGTGTACCTAGTCTCGGTAAAAAAAGGGAGACTACTATCACCTGGACCCGTTCTCAATCTTGTCAAGGTAGGTGGTTCTACCCTCGGTAAAAATGGGGAGAGTAGTGACACCTAGACCTCAGTTGGTAAACAAATAGGGCTTGTTTTGTTTACCAAGCTATCCCCAGACCGCCGACCGCCCGGGATCTGGGGCTCCTATGTGGATAGTCCCCCACTTGAAACAACCCACCATCCACGCCAGAGGCCGTTTTTCCGGAAGGTTACCTTTCAAACCCGGGGACTATCCACGTCAGAGGCCATTTTCCCGGAAGGTTACCTTTCAAACCCGGGGACTATCCACGTCAGAGGCCGTTTTCCCGGAAGGTCACCCCTTCCAACCGGGGACCGTCCACACCAGCGGCCGTTTTCCCGGACGGTCGCCTTTCAAAACAGGGGACCGTCCACACCAGAGGCCGTTTTCCCGGACGGTCAGCGCTTGGAGCGGGGCGGGACGGTACAAGGCGACATGCCACCCCCGGCTAGGGGGTGCCTGCGAAGGGGCGGCCACGTGCCGGAAGGGCAGGCGGGGGTCGCCGGTGCCGCCCGTCCGCGACGCAAAGAAAGCCGGCTCTGCGACGCTAACAAGGCCGCCCTGGAACGTAAAGAAAGCCGGCTCTACGACGCTAACAAGGCCACCCGCGACGCAGGGAAAACCGGCACCAGCGCCGATCAACGCCAGGAGCGGGGCGAAATTGTGGCGGGAGTGGTAACGCGAAACCGCTATGTTAGCGGAGGCGGAGGCTGTTGCAGACGACGCAGACGGAGCTGAAGGCCATGCAGGCGGCGGCAATCATGGGGGTAAGGGAGAAGCCAAAGAGACCGGCGGCAGCCGGGATGGCGATTACGTTGTACAGGAATGCCCAGAGCAGGTTTTCTCGGATAATCCGTACGGTGCGGCGGGACAGGTCGATCAGTTGAGGGACCTTGTTCAGGTCGGATGCAACGATGGTCACCATGGAGGCATCCATGGCGATATCGCTGCCCTTCCCCATAGCCACACTCAGGTTTGCCCGTGCCAGGGCGGCGCTATCATTAATGCCGTCTCCCACCATGGCCACCTTGCGGCCGCCATCCTGCAGCCGACGCACGAATTGCTCCTTATCCTGCGGCAACACCTCGGCCGTTACCTGGTCAATTCCCACCTGCCGGGCCACGAGCCCTGCGGCGGCAGTATTGTCGCCCGTAAGCATATAGGTCTGTACCTTCATGTCTCTCAAGTAAGAAACAGCACTGGCCGCGCTTTCATTCAATTCGTCTTCGATGGCAAAGACGGCTAGCAGGGACTGGTTGTCATGGAAATAGACCACGGTCTTCCCTTCATCCAGCCACTTCCGGGCCTCAGGAGAAACTTCCGGACTGTGTTTGCCCACGTAGTAGGTCTCGCTCATATATACAGCCTCTACCCCTTCTCCGGGAATAGCGGTAAAATTACTGATTTCCAGCGGTTTAACCCCTGCCAGACGGTTCACAAAAGCCTCGGCAAGCGGATGCTCCGAGCGTTGTTCCATCGCCAGGAGGATACCCTTGGCCCGCTCTACATACCAGTGCTCTCCCGTAAGGGTCGGATGGCCGGCTGTCAGCGTCCCGGTCTTGTCCAGGACCACCGTATCGATATCTTTGGCGACCTGCAGGGAATCGGCGTCCTTGATCAGGATACCCAGGCGGGCACCCTTCCCGATACCGGCCACGATGGCCGTAGGTGTTGCCAGACCCAGGGCGCAGGGACAGGCAATGACCAGGACGGAAACCATGTTCAGCAGCGCCTTGGCAAAGCCGCCATCGGCCGCGACGAAAGCCCAGCCGATAAAGGTCGCGATGGCCAGCACCAGGACCACGGGAACGAAAACAGCGGCCACCTTGTCTACCAGACGCTGGACGCGGGGCTTGCTTCCCTGCGCCTCCTGCACCAGGCGGATGATGCCCGAAAGCATCGTATCCTCCCCTACCTTCTCGGCCTGCACCTTGAACGCCCCTTTCTGGTTCAGCGTGCCGGTATAGACCTTATCGCCCACCTGCTTGAAAACCGGAGTGGGTTCGCCGGTGAGCAGGCTTTCATCCACGTACGATTCGCCCTCGACCACCACGCCATCGACCGGAATCCGTTTGCCGGGTTTCACGCGTACCCTATCGCCCACGGCATATTTTTCCTTGCCGGGCCGCAATTCCATGAGGTCGCGGACCGCCCGGGTGGTGCCGTATTTGGCGCGTTCTTCCAGGACGCGGCCGATGAGGATAAAGGCCACAATCATGGTGCAGGAATCGAAATACAAGGTGGCGGGAAGTCCCTTCGATGTCCAGAATCCCGGGAAAACCAGGGTAAACAGGCTGAACAGCCAGGAAATCAGGGTCGACAGGGTCACCAGCGTATCCATCCCCGCCGAGAAGTTGCGAAGCTGGGTGAATGCACTGGAAATGAAGTGTCTGCCGCACCAGAAGACCGATGCCGAAGCAAGGGCGAGGAGGGCGAACCCCTTTCCCTTGAACGCCACGGCATCCAGTTGAAGGACTAAGACCGCTATGGCCAGCAGGATGGCCAGCCACATGCTGCGACGCAACCGCCGATAATAGCGTACCCGCATCCTTTCCGCCTCATCCTCCACCTCCTCCTCATCGTCCGATTCCGGGATGATAAGTCCGTAACCAGCATCCGAGACAGCGGTGCGCAGCTGCACGGGGGTGACAAGTGCGGGGTCATAATCTACCTGGGCCGAGTTGGAAGCCAGGCTAACCGAAACATTATCAACGCCCTCCACCTTGCGAAGAGCATTTTCTACCCGAAGCACACAAGCCGCGCATCCCAAACCCTCGATGGGGAAATTTTTTCGTATCGATTTAGCCATTTGCGTCAAATTTTTTCTAAATTTACGGATTAATCTGAATAAATACAAACAGAATGGGTATGAAGAACCATAGCATATATACCATCTGCCTGCTGGCCATGCTGTCTTTCGCCGCCTGCCAGAAAGCCGATGTAAACGAGCCGAAAAGCGGCCCGGACACCATCCAGGCCCTTTTACCGGAGACCAAAACCAGTTTCAGCGATGAAGGCATCTTCTCCTGGGAAACCGGAGACGCCCTGTCGGTTGCCGACGGAAGCGGTACCTTCAGCACCTTCACCCTGTGCCTGGGGGCCGGTACTTCCAAAGCGCAGTTTACGGGCACTTATCAAGACGGGACGCCGGGCGATATTGCCTACTCCCCTGTCGGTTCCCATAGCCTTACCCAGTTTGTCCTCCCCTCTACCTATACCTGGCAGGAAGGATGCTCGAACGCCCCGATGCTGGGCCGCCGCAGCAGCGCGGGATACGCCTTCCGCCACCTGGGCGGCGTGATGCGCTTCACCTTTAAGAATATCCCCGAGGATGCGCGCCGTTTTATCTTTTCCGTTCCACAGCGCGTCTGCGGCACCTTCGATATCGATTTCTCGCAGGACGATGCCACGATAGCCGCTTCCACCGGCTCCTCAACGGTAACGTTCACTTTCGATAAGCCCTCAAACCCGATGGTCTTCAACGTTCCGCTGCCCATGGGCGTATACGACGATTTTTCCGTATGGTTCGCCAATGCCTCCGGACAGGAAATCAGCGGGACACGCATTTCCGCCAACCAGGCAGTCAACCAGATTAGTCGCGGCACCCTGTTGTTGATGTCGGAAAGGGATATGGACACTTCACCCTGCCGGGGAGAGTTGAAATACTCGACCTCATCCACCCTCTCCTTCCGCTTTACGGGCACGGGCTTCGCCAACTTCGCCACGGATATTACCCATGCATACACGGTTTACCTATACAAAGATGCCGCTTGTTCCAACCTCTTGGTATCGTGGGACTTAGACGCTAATTTCTTCAATGCGACCGAGTATCTGCCCGCCTTCATCTTCTCCGGCCTCACCGCCGATACGGACTATTGGTTCCGGGTAAAAGATAAGACCGCATCGGTCACAAGCCTTCCGGTTCACGGACGCACGAAGTCCTTCACCCCGGTCGTTCCCGGCAGCGGGACCGCTTCCTTGGGAGATATCCTCCTGGCCGAAGATTTCAGCCAGTTCATCTGGGGCGGTTCCTTTGTCAACGGCGAGAATGCCGCCGGCTATTCTGCCAACAACCGCTCCAAAGCCACTTCCCTGAAACCGGCCACGGGCAGCAATCCCGTCGGGGATGCTACCTATAATCAATACCTGGTGCCCTGCAACACGGAAATGGGCTTGTTCAACACCCTGGGCAAGGCCGTCCCGTCTACTCGTCTGAGCACCTGGGCCCAGATCAGCGAGGAAGGGACCAACCGTGATGCCGCCGTCTGCGTACGCCCCGGCTATCTGAAGGTAGGCGCCAACAGCCTCTGCGGCGTGGTGGCCACTCCGCCCCTGAACCAGCTCCCCGAAGGATATAACACGGTGCAGATGACCTTCGATGCACAGAGTTATTTCAACAACGGCATGGATGCCAAGGGGAACGATCCCCGGCACATCAAGATAGAAGTCGTAACCGGCGGCTCCGTGGGAACCAACAGTTATCTGTCCGGCTGTACGCGCATTCCCGCCATCGCCTTTGAACTCCACCCGGAAAACCGGATGAAGTCATATACGTTCGATATCCCCAATGTCCAAAAAGGCGACCGGATTGCCATCGGCGGCGACCCAGCCTACCGGACCGGCCAGGAGCGCTTCTACCTGGACAATCTGGTCCTCACCCTAAAGTCCAACGTGCCCGCCACCCGTCCGTCCGAAATCGCGGGAACGCCCATTCTGGCCTCCAGCACGGCCGCCGGGCAGATTACGAACGCCGCTACCGGAAAAGGCATTCCCGGCATCCCCGTAACGGATGGATACAAATATGTGCAGACCGATGCCAACGGCGTGTACCAGATGGCAGCCAACAGCAAGTGCCGATATATCTATATCTCGCTGCCGGCGGACTACAAGATCCCCATGAAAGGGAGCGCACCCAGCATCCCGCAAATTTACTCCCCGCGACGTTTCCGCAGCGGCAACTTCAACCGGAACGATTTCCAGCTGGAACAGCTGGACACCCCCGAGGAGAACTTCTCGATGATCATGATTGGCGATCCGCAGTGCAAAACGACCTCCAATGTGAGCCGCTGGCTGAAGGAATCCATTCCTTCCATGGTCTCCGTGGCCAAGGAAACGGATTTGTCCCACCCGGTGCTGTTTGCCATGACGCTAGGCGATATTACCCATGACAATACGGTCCAATGGGATCCGATGTATGCCTCCATGTCTTCCGTAAGCCTGGGCAACGGGCGCTATCTGCCTTTCTTCCAGACCATTGGCAACCATGACCACGATGCCGCACAATCCGTCTTCTACAATGCGCAAGAGAACTTTGTAACACGGTTCGGCCCCCTGGATTATTCTTTCAACCGCGGAAAAGTCCACATTATTTCTATGGACAATGTGGTGGGATACAATTCTACCGGATCTACCTGGCAGTACTATGCCGGTTACTCCGACGAGCAGTTTGAATGGTTGAAACAAGACCTGGATCTGGTAGCAGACAAGGCCTCCAAGATGGTCATCCTGTGCGGCCATATTCCCTTCCGCGCCGGCGGCGGCTCCACGACCGGTTCCAATGTGAACAAGATCCGGCACTATGCCGATGTCCTGAACCTTCTGAAGCAATTCAAAGAGGCGCACCTGATGATTGGTCACACCCACTACAACCAGAATTACATCCACACCGGTTACAAAGCCGTGGGCGGACAGCCCATTTACGAGCACATCCATGGCGCCGCTTGCGGTTCCTGGTGGACCTGCCATTCCAACGCCACCGGCGGACCGAACGGCTATACCATTTATACAGTGGAGGGAGCCTCCATTACAGACTGGATTATGAAAGGCACCCGCAATGACTATGATTACCAGTTACGGGTTTATGACGGAAACCAGATCTACTCGGGCACCAAGGGTTATACCTATACCTGGTATGATGGCGGCACCGGCGGTTCCGCCAGTATCAAGGCAACGGGATACTACCCCCTCAAGGGCTGCTTCATAGCGGAGGTTTTCGACGATGAGAGTTTCTTTAACGGGACTTCCAACTGGAAGGTGGAATTCTGGCAGGACGGCAAGAAGGTGGGCAACTTTACCCGTGTTCCCGACGGAAGTTGCGGCCAGATTGCCATTACGGCGTATTACTTCAACGAAAAGTCCAAGAATACCGATTCCTGGGTCAACAAGACGGCCAGCCACTATTGGTACTATAAGCCTGCTTCGACCCTGCCGGCCAGCGAGAAGAAATGGGAGGTCAGGGTCATCCAGACCATCCCCACCAGCGGAAAGGTCCATACCTATACCCGCAGTTCGTTCACAACCGACTACTCCGAATTCTAGACATTCCTTCCAAAACTTATAAAAAAAAGACCTGTCACGAAACTTCCGTGACAGGTCTTTTAAGATGGGAGACTTTTTACTGCTCGTCCGGACCCTGGTCACCGCCGGGCTGACCGGCACCCGGTCCCTGAGGGCCACCCTGGCCGAAAGGACCCTGAGGACCGCCCTGGCCACCCTGGGCCTGCTGGGCCTGCTGATACATCGCCTCAAAGGCCTTGTTCAGTTCCTCGCTGTAACGGTCGATATCCGCAATGTTCTGCGCTTTCACGGCCTCCTTCAGCTGGTTCACGCTGTTCTCCACGTTGCTCTTCACATCGGCCGGGACCTTGTCGCCATTCTCCTTCAGGAACTTCTCGGCCTGGAAGCAGAGAGCATCGGCGTTGTTGATCTTGTCAATGCGCTCTTTCTCGGCCTTGTCCGCAGCCTCGTTGGCCTTGGCCTCGTCACGCATCCGCTGGATCTCATCCTCGGACAGACCCGAAGAGGCCTCGATGCGGATGTTCTGCTCCTTGCCGGTAGCCTTGTCCTTTGCGGAAACGTTCAGGATACCGTTCGCATCGATATCAAAGGTAACCTCAATCTGAGGGATACCGCGCGGGGCGGGAGCGATGCCATCCAGGTGGAACACGCCAATCTGCTTGTTGTCCTTGGCCATGGGACGTTCGCCCTGGAGGACGCGGATCTCAACGGAAGGCTGGTTGTCGGCCGCTGTAGAGAAGACCTGGCTCTTGCGGGCCGGGATGGTGGTGTTGGACTCGATGAGCTTGGTCATCACACCGCCGAGGGTCTCGATACCCAGCGAAAGCGGGGTCACATCCAGCAGGAGGACATCTTTCACGTCACCGGCCAGCACACCGCCCTGGATAGAGGCACCCACAGCCACGACCTCGTCGGGATTCACGCTGCGGTTCGGCTCCTTGCCGAAGAAGGATTTCACCAGTTCCTGGATCTTCGGGATACGGGTGGAACCACCCACGAGCAGGACCTCGTCAATATCGGAAGGATTCAGCTTGGCATCCTGGAGGGCCTTGCGGCACGGCTCGATGGTACGCTGGAACAGATCGTCGCAGAGCATTTCGAACTTGGCGCGGGTAAGGGTCTTCACCAGGTGTTTGGGGATACCGTCCACCGGCATGATGTACGGCAGGTTGATTTCCGTGGAATTCTGGTTGGACAGTTCAATCTTGGCCTTCTCGGCCGCCTCTTTCAGACGCTGCAGGGCCATCGGATCCTTCTTCAGGTCGATGCCGCCGTTCTCGGAAGCAAACTCGCCGGCCAGCCAGTCGATGATAACCTGGTCGAAGTCGTCGCCGCCCAGGTGGGTGTCGCCGTTGGTGGATTTCACCTCGATCATACCGCCGCCCAGTTCCAGGATGGAGATATCGAAGGTACCGCCGCCCAGGTCATAGACTGCCACCTTCATATCCTTGTTCATCTTGTCCAGACCGTAGGCAAGGGCCGCGGCCGTAGGCTCGTTGATGATACGTTTCACGTCCAGACCAGCAATCTTGCCAGCCTCTTTGGTAGCCTGGCGCTGCGAGTCGGAGAAGTATGCCGGCACGGTGATAACCGCCTCGGTCACTTCCTGGCGAAGATACTCTTCCGCCGTTTTTTTCATTTTCTGCAGCACCATAGCGGAAATCTCCTGCGGCGTATAGAGACGCCCGTCGATATCCACACGCGGGGTGTTGTTGTCGCCACGGACCACTTTATAAGGCACGCGGGCGATTTCCTTGCTCACCTGGTCATAGGTTTCGCCCATGAACCGCTTGATCGAGAAGATGGTCTTGTTCGGGTTGGTGATAGCCTGACGCTTGGCCGGGTTACCAATCTTGCGCTCGCCGCCGTCGGTAAATGCCACGACGGACGGGGTGGTGCGCTCACCCTCGTTGTTGATGATAACGGTAGGCTGGTTGCCTTCCATGACCGACACACACGAATTGGTGGTGCCCAGGTCGATACCAATGATTTTTCCCATAATGTATTTCTCCTTTTTTATTTTTCCATTTCTCCCGACCTGCCACAGGCCGGACAACATCATCAAAGCGAATCCCGTGCCACGAAAACGATGCTGACAATTTGGCAGAATTCCCGGAAATGATTATCTTTGAATGATGGAATACAGAGAACTTTCAGAACAGGAATACCGCGACCTTCAGAGCCGCATCCTGTACGAAGACAACCACCTGCTCGTGGTGAACAAACGCTGCGGCGAAATCGTCCAGGGCGACAAAACCGGCGATGAAACACTGGCCGATGCCTATAAGGCCTTCATCGCCCGCCGGGATGGCAAACCCGGCAAGGTCTTCATGGGCATCCCGCACCGGCTGGACCGCCCTGTAAGCGGCATTACCGTCCTGGCCAAGACCTCCAAATGTCTGGAACGGATGAACGAGGCCTTTCGAAACGGGAGCGTACACAAGACCTACTGGGCCCTGTGCTGCGCCGCGCCCGAAACAAAAGAAGCCCTGCTGGAGAACTGGCTGCTGCGGAACGAAGGACAAAACAAATCCTACATCGTCCGGGAAGGGAACAAGCAGGCCAAACTGGCTCGCCTGCAGTACCGGTACCTGGGTCCCACCGAGCGCTACCATGTCATAGAGGTAGCCTTGCTTACCGGCCGGCATCACCAGATCCGCTGCCAACTCTCCGGCATCGGCTGTCCCATCAAAGGTGACTTGAAATACGGCGCCCCGAGGTCCAATCCCGACGGCGGTATCTCCCTGCATGCCAGGAACATCCGCTTCGTCCACCCCGTCCAGAAAACCGAAATAAGCATCACCGCTCCCCTGCCCGCATCCTGGAAAGGTATGGAGCGATATACCTCGTCCACAAATGAATAAACTGCTTTTCCCGCTGGCAGCCGCCTTGCTGCTGGCCTTCCCCGCCTGTCAAAAGAAAACGGGCATTGCCGATATCGAAACCGCCTTTACCCAAACGCCTCCGCCATCGGCCTACCCGTGGGTCTGGTGGCATTGGATGGATGGCAACATCTCCCGGGAAGGCATCCGGAAAGACTTGCTCTGGATGAAGGAAATGGGCATTGCCGGCCTGCACCAGTTCGATGCCGGCGGACGTCCCATGCCGCAGATTGTGCCCGAACGGGTCCCCTATCTGTCGGACACCTGGAAGGAGGCGTTCCGGTACGCCCTGCACCTGACCGATTCCCTGGGCATAGAAGTGGCCGTAGCCAGTTCTCCGGGCTGGAGTTCCACCGGCGGCCCCTGGGTCCCGCGGGAAAACGCCATGAAAAAACTGGTCTGGCGCACCGTGGAAGTAGCGGGAGAATCGCAGGATATTTCCCTGCCGGAGCCCTTTGATGCCGTAGGAAAATACCAGGATGTCCCGTTTAGCGATGCCGCCGACATCGAGCCCTGGTACGAGGATGTCGCCGTGGTGGCCGTCCGCCTTCCGGAAGCCGACCGTTCCCTCCAGGAATTGGGTGCCGTCGTCCGTTCCAGCGAAGGCCGGTTTACCGTGGATATGCTAACCGACGGTCTCCTGGCCGATGGCATCACGCTGGCCGCCAAGGAGCCGGCCTGGGTCCAGTACGAATTCCCCTCTCCGCAGACCTTCCAGGGCGTTCTGGTATCCACCGAACGCCTGCGCAGCCGCTACGGCAGCGTACCGGGCGGCGTCCGCCTCTTCCTGGAATGCAGCGACGATGGGAAAACCTTCCGCGAAGCCGCCCGCATCCCGGACAATGTTGTCTATTCCATTACGATGGATTTCCCGCCGCAGACCGCCCGCTTCTGGCGGCTGCGCATCCACCCGGCCACGAACTATCCGCACGGACAGTGCCTGCGCGAATTCGTGCTCTACCCCACCGTGCGCGTAAACCACGCCGAGGAAAAAGGAGCCTTCGCGGCCCAGCACGATTTTCTCCAGTTCCCCACCCCGGACAGCCCGGACGCCATCCGCGATGTGGTGGTGATCGATGCTCCCATCCGCGATGGAAAAGTGGCCTGCAGCCTTCCCGAGGGTCGCTGGCGGGTTTATCGGTTCGGACAGACGCTCACCGGCAAGAAGAACCATCCCGCCGCCCCGGACGCCACGGGACTGGAGGTGGACAAACTGGATCCGGACGCCTGGATGGACCATTTCCACCAATATTTAAATATGTATAAGGAAGCCGCCGGCGGGATGATGGGCCAGAAAGGCATCCAATACCTGCTGACCGACAGCTATGAGGCCGAACAGATGACCTGGACACGCCACATGCGCGAAGAATTCCTTCGCCGCAACGGCTATGATGTCCTCCGCTGGCTGCCGGCCCTAACGGGCGAGGTGCTGGACAGTTCTGTTGAAACCGAAAAATTCCTCTGGGACTGGCGCAATACCATCGGGGACCTGTTTGCCGAGAATTACGACCGGCTGGAAACCATCGTCCAGGAATATGGTATGCGCGGGCGCTATACCGAATCGCACGAGAACGGACGAGTCTATGTGGGTGACGGAATGGATATCAAGATGCACGCCACCGTACCCATGTCCGCCATCTGGATGCCGGACTCCCCCAGCGGATCCAAGATTCCCATGGCCTGCGCCGATATCAAGGAATCCTCCTCAGTGGCCCATATCTTCGGGCAGAACATCGCCGCGGCGGAATCCTTTACGGCCAACGGCTTCAAAGGCCGGGCTTATACCTACTGTCCTGAAAACATCAAATGGACGGCCGACCTGGCCCTGTCACACGGCCTGAACCGCTTTGTCGTCCACGATTCGGCCCACCAGCCCAGCGACGACAAGGTCCCCGGTACCGGTCTCTTCCAATACGGCCAGTGGTTCAACCGTCACGAAACCTGGGCTCCGATGGCCCGTGCCTGGACCGACTACCTGGCCCGCAGTTGCTACCTGCTTCAGCAGGGCACCTTTGTGGCCGATATCCTCTGGTACTACGGAGAAGACAATTGCGTTTGCGGCCTGTACGGCCTGCAGTTCCCCGCCGTTCCCGAAGGCTATGCCTTTGATTTCATCAACCCGAAAGGGCTTCTCGAGGCCGTGCATCCGGAAAAAGGGACGCTGCGGACGGCTTCCGGCATGCACTACCGCGTGCTGGCACTCGGTGACAATTGCCGGCGGATGTCGGTAAAAATGCTCCGCCGGATTGTGGAGATCGCCCGCGCCGGCGTTCCCGTGTGCGGTGTACTGCCCGAGGAGTGCGTTTCGCTGACCGATGATGTCCGGGAATTCGATGCCCTTCGGGCCGAACTCCAGGCACTTCGGGTGGCACCCGACCTGGCCGGCGCGCTGGCGGCCAAAGGAATCGGACCGGATCTCGTATCCACGGTCCCCGGACTTTCCTATGTGCACCGTTCCCTGCACGATGCCGATATCTTCTGGGTGCGCAATTTCAGCGGAAAACCGGTCACCGCCGGGTTGACCCTCCGCATCCCCAAAACCGGCTCGGTGGAGGTCTGGAACCCGGAAGACGGCAGTGTAAGACCGCTGGTCTTTACCACCACGGACCAGGGCGTTTCCGCCACCCTGGATATGGACGAAAACGCCGCCCTCTTCCTGGTGGCCCGATACGATAAAGTACAGGAAAAGACCATCATTACCCCCGATTATGTGGTGTCCCAGGTCCTGGAAGAGCCGTGGACGGTAAGCTTCCAGGAAGGTCGGGGCGCCCCGGAGGAAGCAACCTTTGCCTCGCTGATTAACTGGACCACCCATACCGACGAAGGAATCCGCTATTTCTCCGGCATCGCTACTTATAGCACCACGTTCTGCGTGGATCATCCGGCCGACATCACCCTCCTGGGCCTGGGCAGCGTGAAAAACATCGCCGAGGTCAGCATCAACGGAACCCTGTGCGGAACGGTCTGGAAGGCCCCCTGGCAGATACGGATTCCCGACGGTGTCCTTCGAGAAGGGGAAAATGTCCTGACCGTCCGGGTAGCCAACCTTTGGGTGAACCGCATCATCGGCGACCGCCGCCAGGATGCCCGGTTCACCTCCACCCCGAATCCCTTCTATTCGGCCGATGACGCCCTCCTCCCCTCCGGTCTGTTGGGCCCCGTTATCCTTTTTCAAGAAAATAAGCGTATCTTTGTTAGAAAATAAACAAGGTCATGAAAAAATACAACAATAAGATTTCCGCATCGGTCATGTGCTCCGACCTGCTCAACCTGGAAAAAGACATCCGCACCCTGGAGAACCTGGGCGTAGACATGCTGCACATCGATGTCATGGACGCGCATTTCGTCCCCAACCTCACCTTCGGCCCGGATTTCATCAAAGCCATGCAGGGACGCACCCATCTCCCGGTCGATTGCCATTTCATGGTAACGGAACCCGACCTGATGTATTCCAAGCTGCAGATGCGAAAGGGCGATATCTTTACCGTCCATGCCGAGGTTGACCGCGACTATCGCTATATGGCGGACCCGCTCCATGCCAGCGGCGCCCTCTTCGGCATCGCCATCAACCCCGACACCCCCGTCGAGGCCGTGGAACGCCACCTCCCCTACACCGACCTGGTCCTGCTGATGACCGTCTATCCCGGGTTTGCCGGTTCCAAACTGGTGGAAGGCATCATGGAAAAAGTCGGGCAGATGCGCTCCTTCCTGGATGAGCGGGGATATCAAGATATTGAAATCAGCGTGGACGGCAGCGTGAGCAACGAGCGGGCCAACTACATGGCTTCCCTGGGTGCTTCGGTCTTTGTCTGCGGGACGGCCAGCCTGTACCGCAAAGGCTTGACCCTCAACGACACCGTCCCCGAATTCCGCAAATTTATTACATTATAATAAAGATTGAAACAACTTTCTCATCTCAGAAAAATGTTCTTCGAAAGCAGTTTCAATCTTTAAATTTGTTATGTTTATATTCTGGCTGCCAGCCGAAAATAAGAAAACCGAAGGTAAAAAAGAATAAGATATGATAAGGAGCCATTATTGTGTGGTACTCGCGGCGGTAACGGCAATGGTAACGCTAACCGCCTGCGGGAATACGATACAGGGCACGAGAATCCAGAAGGAAAGTACCCTGGTGGGCGTCATCAAAGACGCGCAAACCGGAAAAGGGATTCCGGGCATTGCCGTAACGGACGGGACCCAGATTGTCCAGACCGACCGCCACGGCGTCTATCAAATGCGTGCCACCGAGCGCGCCCGGACCGTCTGTTACACCACTCCGGCAACCTATGAGATGGCCGTTCACGAAGACGGATCACCTGCCTTCTTCGCCTACATAGACACCACGAAAGCCCTTGATCGACACGATTTTGTCCTCCGCAAACTTCCCGCCCCCGAGGAGGAATTCACCCTCGTGGTGATGGCCGACCCGCAGTGCATGTTCAACTCGGATGTGGAGCGCTTCCGCACCGAAACTGTTCCCGATGTGGGAAAGGTGGCCGCAAACGCCATCGCCGGTACCGGGAAACGGGTTTATGGAATCGGGCTGGGAGACATCGTGTACGATAACCTGACCATCTGGGAGCCGATGTCGAAACTTTTCCGCGCCATCCCCCTGGAAGGCGGCGGAACCCTGCCGGTTTACAACATCCCCGGCAACCATGACCACTGCAACAAGGTGGACAATGAATACGATGCCGTAGCGAATTACATCCACTATTTCGGGCCTACCGATTATTCCTTCGACCGGGGGAAACTCCACTTCATCTGCATGGACAACATCATCTTCCTGCACAAACAGCCCGAGCGGCCCGGGAAGGCCTATATGAACTGCGCCTACGAGGCCGGGTTTACCCCGCAGCAGCTGGAATGGCTGCGCCGCGACATCAGCCTGGTTCAGGATAAAGGAGAAAAGATGGTGGTCCTGTGCACCCATGCGCCTTTCCGGGGTGCCGACAAAAAAGGGTTCAAAGAAGTACTGGGGCTGCTGACACAGTTCAAGGATGCCGAATTGCTGATCGGCCACACCCATCACCCAGAAATCTACCGGCACAATGATTTCCGCTGCCAGAGCGGCCGTCCCATCAAGGAGCACATCCACGGAGCGGTCTGCGGTGCCTGGTGGCACGCCAATATCTGTGTGGACGGCACCCCCAGCGGGTATGCGGTCTATCAGGTGAGCGGCGATCATTTCACGGATTATACCGCCCGATTCACAGGCCTGGACGAAGGGGTCCAGCTTCGCGTGTACAATGGCAATCAGTCCTATTCCAAGGAAGGCGGTTACACGTTTGCCTGGGAACCGGAACACCGGGGCAAATTCATCGCTACGGTCTGGTATGCCGACCCGGTTGAATGGACGGTGGAATTTATCGACAAGGAGGGCCATGTCTGGCCGATGGAGCGTGTGAAAAAGCGCCAGCGCGACTGGGCGGCCTATTCCTATTTCCTGAATGTTGCGGGACGCGATCCCAAGAATACCTCCTATCAGGTGAACAAGCTCCATTACTGGACCTTCCCGGCGCCCGGCGGTGATCCGGCCGCTGAAACCGGCTGGACCGTCCGCGCTACGCAGACATCCCCCACAGGACAGAAAAAAGTCTATACCTGCAGCCGCTTACAAATCGGTTACGAAGGATTTTAAAAAAGAGGCCGGGCGATTTGCCCGGCCTCTCCGTTATTGCTTCTTAAAGGTAGAATAATCTGTTGTGAGTTTGTTGGCCGTATAGGTATTGGTCTGTCCCGACGTCGCAATGGTTTGCGTTGCACGGACCTCCCAATTCTTCTCGGAAGACGGGACACCGGAAGCCGGCTTGTAGTACCAGAAATGGCTGGCGGTCTTGTTTACATATGTATCCGTCGTCTTGCCACCCTCATTATACCAATACGAAACACACGGGATGTTGCAGATGTTGCCATCCCCAGCACGCTTGAAGTCGCCCACCTTGGCGCCGTTCTGCCAGAACTCGACCTTCCAGTTGGCATTGTCGTCGTTCCAGATCTCGGCCACAAAGGCACCCGACGCAGCCGCGAAACCCGGTGCAGAGAAGCCTGCAGCCGTTTGACTCGTCTTCGACCAGTAAAGCTTGTACCCCTTTGAACCGGTAAACTCCTGATTGCCGTCATAGACGCGGAGCTGGAAGTCGTTGTCGAAGTTGGAGTTCATCGCCTGCCAGTTCTTGACAGTCCCGTTGCTGACCGTATAGATGGCAAAGCCGTTGGGAGCGCCGGTCACGTTGCAGTTGGATGCCCACCAGCCGCCGCAGGCGGCACCGTGGATATGCTCATAGATGGGTTTTCCACCTGCAGCCTTGTATCCGGTATGGATATAATTCTGCGGATAGTGGGTATGGCCGATCATAATGTGAGCCTCTTTGAACTTCTGCAACAACTTAAGGGTGTTCTCATAATTCTTATCCTTGTTCATGCTGCTGCCGCTACCGTTGGTGGCGCCTCCACGGAACGGGATATGGCAGCAGAGGATGACCGTCTTGGTCTCCGGATTGGAGACATTGGCGATATCGCCCTGCAGCCACGCGAGCTGCGAGCTGGAGAAACCAGCCGAATAGGTGCACGTCTTCTTGTTCGACTTGGAAGAAGAGTCGGTGCCCTTAACCCATACATTATCCATGGAGATAACGTGCACATCGCCACGGTCAAAGGAATAATCCTGCGGGCCAAAGGTTTTTACATAGGATTCCAGCGACGTGTACTGCATGGTCTCGTGATCCGAACCGCTCACTTTGGTCGCATCATGGTCATGGTTACCGATGGTCACGAAGAAAGGAATCGTCCAGTTTCCGGCATTGACATTCTTCATGGCAGAATACACCGAATAATAGGTGTCGTTGCTGTCGAAAATATTGTCACCGAGCGTCATCGCATAGACGTTGCCCATGCCTTCGCACGTCGATTTGATCTTCTTGATGGTTTCGGATACATAACGGGCCACCTCACCGGTTGTCGCACACTGCGGATCGCCGATCATCAGCAGGCGGAAGTCCGTCTCGGCCGCGGCAAGCGGCTCCAGGAAGAAGTCCACCCGGAATTTCTTGCCCGCTTCGATGTTCGACTTGGGGAAGAAGTTCGGGTAGCCGTCAGAAGCCTGGCCGATTTTGTAAGCCGCCGGCGTACAGATGTACACCTTGCGGGCACGCGAATTGGCCTTTATCTGATACACGCCGTTGGCATCGGTCTTCACCCAGGAAAAACCATCGGTAACGGGAACACCGGCAATGCCTTTGCCCGTGGTAATATTCGTGATAAGACCGGCTACGGTCATATCCGAACCGATGGCCGTTCCGGCTATCGTAGTTTCCGTCAGTGTCGTTACGGTAGGGTCGGTACCGCTGGGTTGAGGACCGGGACCCGGCCCAGGTGCAGGATCATCCTTTTCACCGCAGGCAGTGACCGCAAAAGCGGCCACTGCTGCTAAAAACAACAAATAGAATTTTTTCATTCTCTTTTTCAACTATTTCCAATCTTTATTCTGGCCCAGTTTCGGGTTCACGTTATATGCCGAAAGCGGAATCGGACGGCAATACTTGCGCGGTTCCCACTTCAAGGCATATTTGTAAACCAGATAACCATGGTCTCCTTCAGAGAAGAACCAGTCCGTGTTCACGGCATCGGCCGCATCCTTGATCGGGTAGCAGGTCGTGGAGTTCACGGCGCCGCCACTGGCAGACTCGAAGGTGTAGGTTTCCTTCTCGAATACCAGGCCGTTGGCAGCCTCTCCGGCGGTCACCCAGATACCGGCCCAGCCCACACCATTGTAACGGCGGACCACCAGGTCGGCCTGACCGTAACGGTAGAGATCGTTCTGGCGGAGTTCACTCTCGAAGGTCAGCTCGGTGACACGCTCGCGGCGGATTTCCAGGCCCACCGGACTGATTTCGGTGGCAGGATGTACCAAATCCTTGGTGTAGTAATCATACAGCCAGGGGTCACGGGCGGTCGGATAGACATTCGCGACACCGGCGCGCTTGCGCAGGGCACCCACCGTCTGGTTCCAAATCTCTTCCGTCATCTCACCCAGTTCTTCGCAGGCCTCGGCATAGTTCAGCAGCACCTCCGGATAGCGGATAATGGGAATGCTGTTCTCGTCGATACCGTTCTGGAAGTGAGAGGCATCGGGAATACTCCATTTGACGATCTGGTAACCGGTTTTGCAGAAGGTGAAGTCAATGGTCTCATGGGTCGGGTTGCCCGACATGTCCACAATGTTACGGCCAGGACCCAGTACCGTGGCGGCCAGACGGCTGTCGCGGCCCTCGAATTCCTTGGTAATGGACTGCTTGGCTTCGTCATCCGTGATGGCGGTACCGTCGGTCTTCAGGAACATGCGCACCAGGTCCTTGGTGCCGGAATACTGCTGTCCCAGGGTCGAGGAGTGGAAATAACGGGTGTAACTGTGACGGCCGTTGATTTCGGTTAGGTATGTACGTCCCCAGATCACCTCATCCGAAACCAGCTGGTCGCTGATAAACAGGGAAGGATAATCGCTGACCAGTTTGTAACCGCCATTATCGATCACGTCCTTGGCATATTTCTGGGCCAGGCGATAGAGATCGGTCACGGTCTCATATTCATTGGTCCAGGGCTTGCCGGTAGCCGGATTCTCGGTGATGTTCTTGCGGAAAGAGGCCTCATACAGGAAGAAACGGGAAGCATAGGCTTCTACGATATCCTTGCAAATAACGGAACGCTCCGCCGTCTTGAACTTGTCGTTCATCACATTTTCACAAGCGAAGACAAGGTCCTCGGTCATCTTGTGGAAAACGAACTCGCGGTCATCGCGGGGGCCGTAGAGGATGAGCGTATCCTCAGGCTGGAGGTATTTCTCCACCCACGGCACATCCGAGAAGAGTTTGACACGGGTCATGTAGTTGTATGCACGCCAGAAACGGGCCACACCCTCGTAGTGATTGTAGATTTTTTCCTCTACCTTTCCCTTGGCATTGACCATGTTTTCCAGCATGTAGTTGGTACGACGGAGGAAGCTCCAGCTCGAGGAGACCCAGGAGCCCTGGCGCGAACTGTTCCAATCCACATCGGCACGGAAGAAGTCCGTAGAGGTCTTCGTGGCAATCAGGTCGTTGTAGGCATCGCCGCCGGCCGTTTCCGTGTAGTTGGGCATGTAGCTGTTCAGCATGCCGTTGGCATACATCTCAAGTTCAGCCTCCGACTGGAAATAGGTTTCGGCATTGAACTCATTGATAGGACCGCGGGTGAGGAAGTCCTCACAGGCGGAGACGCAAAGCAGTGCGGAGACTGCGAACAAAAGCGAAATATACTTTTTCATATCTCGTTCCTCCTTAGAAAGTTAAGTTGACACCAAAGGTGAACGTACGGAGCATCGGGTAGCTGTAACCCTCACCCACACCGGAGAGGCCGAAGTATTCGGCTTTCGTACTGTCAAAGTCGGAGTCACCGATGCTGATGACCTCGGGATCAAACATATCCGTATGCTTGAACAGCGGCGACCAGGTCCAGAGGTTCTCCATGGAGACATAGAAACGGGCGGCCGAGATATCAATCTTCTTGAGCCACTTGGAAGGAAGGCTGTAGTCAATCGTGAGGTTCTTCAGACGGATGTAGGCCACATTCTGGAGATAGTGGTCGTTTTCAAAGGTCAACGGACCTACGTTACGGTTGGCCGAATAACCCACACGGCGGCTCCAGTACGGGTTGTCGTCATAGTTGGTGACCACCCAGTTCGTTGTGCTGTAATCCACATGGGCATAGTTGTTACCTGCCTGGGTATAAGTCAGGTACGGGCTATAAGGACGGTTGTACTGGCCCCAGAAGAAGCCGGTCTCAACAGTCGGATACCAGTCGCGCTTTCCGACACCCTGGAAGAACATGCTCAGGCCGATGCCATTCCATCTGAAATCCAGGTTGATACCATACTGGAAGCGCGGCAGGGCGTTACCGATACGGGTAAGGTCGCCGGAATCCTCGACAATGGCTTTGCCATAGTTGATGTCACCGTCACCGTCCAGATCCACGAACTTCAAGTCACCCGCATAGGCGCGGAAGTTGGAACCGTTCTTGTGGAAGGAATCCGTAGCCCAGTTGTTGGCCTCTTCGTTGTCACGGAAGATACCGTCGGTACGGAAGCCCCAGATTTCACCGATCTCCTTGCCTTCGTAGTAATCCCACAGGGAGTGGTTGGAATTCTCAAACTTGGTTACCCAGGTGCGGCTGTCCCAGAGACTACCCTTGATGCTGTACTCGAAGGGTTTGCCGGCCAGGTTGAACTGGTCTCTCCAGGAAATCGTGAACTCCCAGCCGTCCGTCTTGAGGGAACCATAGTTGCCCTTCGGCGGATCGGCGCCATATAGGCCGGGAAGCTCGGGACCCACCACGATCATGTCGGTCGTATTACGGCGATAGATGTCACCGGAGAAGGACAGACGGCTGTGGAGGAAGTCGGCATCGATACCAATATCATACGTGGTCACTTTCTCCCAGGTCAGGCTTTCCGGAATCGGGGAAGGCTGGGTGGTGTAGTTGGCCTTCACGCCGCCGATGACGATGTCCGTCTTCTTCACACCCATGGTCTCCAGGAAGGTGTAGGGAGCCACGGTACCATTACCGAGGGAGCCCCAGTTTGCACGGATCTTGAAGTTGTCCAGCCAGCTGCGGGACCATTTCATAAACGGCTCTTCGCTCAGACGCCATCCGAAGGAAGCGGAAGGGAAGAAGCCCCACTGTTGGGAGCTCGGGAATTTGGAGGAACCGTCATAGCGGGCCGAGAACTCGGCGATATACCGGCGGAGGAGCGTATAGTTGGCACGGCCGAAGAAACCGATGATGCCATAACTGGAGTCATTCTGCTCAACCTTGATGTCGGTACCGTCGAAGAGTTCGAAAGATTTGTATTTCTCCGGGAAGAGCATACCCTTGCGCTGGAGGTAGAAACGGTCGTACTGGTAATCTTCCAGGTTCCAACCGCCCACCACGTTCAGATCATGGTTCTCACCGAGTTTCGGCGTCCAGGTAGCCACGATGTTGGCCGTAAGGTGATCCGTATCATAGGTCCAGCGGGACTTGTAGGAAGACTCCTGGGTCACGTAGTACGTGGGCTTGTCGGGAGCGGAATAGAAGGTAAGCGGAGCACGGTAGCGCTCTCTCCAGCGGCGGATGGCCCGGTAGCTGAAGTCACCTTTCACCTTCAGGACATCCTTGATGATGTCCAGGGTAAGCGCCGTGGTGGTGGTGAGGGTCAGGTTGGAATCGTCCTGGCCGGTGTTGCCCTCCAGGAAGGCGGTATAGGAAGTCTTGCTGGATGCCAGGGCGAAGGAGCCGTCGGCATTGTAAGGCACCAGAACCGGCTGTCCGTGCTGGTCCACCTGGTGACCGACGAGGGAACCGGTGGTAAACATCGGCTGGGTCTGCTTGCTGCGGAATACGGAGGTGTTGTTCTCCAGGGAGAGCCAGTCGTTGATCTTGATACGGCCCTTGGCGCGGAGGTTGAACGTATTGTAGTTCTCCTGGCCAATCTTGTAGATACCATCCTGTCCGTAATAACGGCCGGTGATGTTGTAATTCACCTTCTTGCTGTTGCCGCGGACGCTGATGTCGTGGGTCTGGGAACCGTAGTGCCTCTTGTAGAAGAATTTCAGCCAGTTGGTGTTACCATAGTAAAGGAACTGGCCTTTGCTGCCCACCGCATAGCCGGTAGGATCATCGGGAAGGACACCGTATTCATTGTATTCCATCCCCTCGGCGCGGGCAGCCGCGATGGCGCGGTAAGAGTCCAGATACGTGGTACCGGACATGGCCACATCCTGCGTATTGATCGTGGTAGGCACCTTACCGGAAGCACCGGGGACACGGGTATCATTTCCATAGAAATCATAGAAGGCTTCCAACCACTCCAGACCGTCGGTCACAATGTGGTCCTCCCATTTGATCAGACGTTCGTTCAGGGAGTAGGAGCCGCTGTAGGTCACGGACACCTTGTCGCCTTTGGCTTCCTTCGTGGTCACGAGGATCACACCGTAGGCAGCACGGGCACCGTAGATAGCGGAGGAGGAGGCATCCTTCAAGACAGCCACCGTTTCAATATCGTTCGGGTTCACCTGGCTCAGGGAGCCTTCCACGCCGTCGATGAGGACGAGGGCGCCGCCGCCGTTACCGATGCTGTGACCGTCACCGCTGGCGCTTGTCGCACTTTTACGGGTGTGATAAGAGGTACTGCCGCCACGGATGTACACGCTACCGGAGTGGCTGGCCTTACCATCGGTCTGGATAATGTTCAGACCGGCAATCTGGCCCTGCAGGGAACGCGTCACATTGCTGTTGGGACGGTCGGCAAGTACTTTGCCGTCGAGGTTTTCGACAGAACCCACCAGCTGGGTTTTCTTCAGGGTACCATAACCCACCACCACCGTGGCTTCCAGGGTCTCCGTATCCTCAACGAGGACAAAATCCACTTTGGAACGGCCATTCAGCGGTTCCTCAATGGTCTTGTATCCAAAAAACTGACAAATCAAGACGGCCGAAGCGGGCGCCTTGATTGAGTAGGTACCGTCGTTTTGGGTGACATCACCCGTATTGGTACCTTTCACCATCACGGCAGCTCCGACGATGGGTTCGTTGGTCGTACCATCGATAACCCGTCCGGTAACCGTCGTGTTCTGTGCGAAAGCAGACCACCCCAGGAAGAGACCCAGGACAGCCGTCACACAGGAGAAAATCTTTATTTTCATACTCTTTTGGTCCTTAAAAAATTAATAATAAGGGTGTAAGCCGGGACGCAACAGAGTGAAAATCAGAAAGTTTTCAGGGTTGGTTAATAAAAATTGGTTAATAAAAAATTAAATTATATCTAATCCAATAAAATAAATTAAAACGTTATAATTGCTTTTTACTACACAAAGGTAGAATAAATTTTCTAAAAACGTATTATAAAAGAAAAAATTTATATACCTTTGTCATGTAAGCCAGACGCATGGCCGAAAGGCCGATGAATTGACGTTTGTTTGTCAGGGGGCGGCCCGAAAGGGTTCGTTCAAGTTTTTTTTACTAACAAACACAACGAGTATGAAATCATTCAGAATACTGTCGGCCGCGATTGCCCTGGCTTCTCTGATTCTCTTCGGCTGTAGTCGTGAGAGCATGGAAACCGGCATTGATGGAGACCTGCCGGTCGTGAGCGATCTCACGTACGAAGGCGTCTTCCACGGCGGCAAGACCGTTACGCTCAAGTGGTCTGGTGCGCAAGCCGTTACCGCTGGCGCCACCTCCTTCTCCGTCCAGTTTGTCGAAGCGACCGACACCACGGGCGGCAAACTCATCAAGCCCGATATGTATGACGGGACCATTTCCAAGACCGTTCAGGTCACTTCCGAAAGTACCGGTCCCCAGTTCTCCACCAAAATGGACGGCCAGACTGTCGGGAAAAAGTATTACATCCGCGTCCGCGCCAATTACGAGAAATCCCGCTTTTCCGAGTGGGTCTATCTGACCGCTGCGGATGGGAAGCCAGCTTACTTCAAGGTGGGCCGCGGCATCATCACCGAGGGCATCGAGGATCCCTACCTATATAAGGTAACGGGCACCTCAACCGGCCTCATCATCAAATGGGACGCCATCCCGGAGGCACTTTCCTATGTCATCGAATACAAGAAAACGGCCGACGCCTCCTGGGAATCCCAAGTTGTCGAGGCCGGCGGAAATACCGTCCTGAAGGTCAATGGGCTGCCGTCCGAGACGTCCTACGAAGTCCGAGCGAAGACCGTGACTGCCAGTGGGGACTCCGACTACTGCGACATCCAGAGTGTATCGACCCGCAAGCCCGGTTCTTTCCCGAAAGAGATGTCCACTGCCGACGAGTTCCTTGCCTGGATTGAAGGTGGTGTCGTCGAGGTCGGTCCAAACGAGACCTATTCCATCACCGCGGACATCGACCTGACCGGCCAGAGCTATGTGGCCATGGACGAGTCCATGCTGGGTGTCTTCGACGGCGGCGGATTCACCATCAAGGGAGTCTCCTCTCCCCTTTTCTACGAAGTCGAGAGCACCGGTTGCATCCAGAACGTGATACTTGAGGGTAAAATCGCCTCTTCCGATGAAAAGGTCGCAACCGTCGCCCTCACCAACAAGGGTACCATCCAGAACGTTGAGTCGAGCGTAGCCATCGACTACACGGCCTCCTCCGCCACCACGATGTACGTGGCCGGTATTGCAGCGATCAACGAAGGCACCCTCGAGAAGGTGACGAACAACGGTGCCATCACCGTCAATGCCGATGCCCTGGCCGTTCCGGTCGTAGCAGCAGGTATCGCCGCCTACTCGAAGGGTATCACGACCGAAATCCACAACACCGGTGCCGTGAGCCTGGGTTGCAAGACCACCATCCGCGGCCTGGCCGTTGCCGGTCTGGTCGCTTACCTGGAAAGCGCCCTCACCAACTCGGTCAACGACGGTTCCGTGGGCGTTTCCGCTGCTTATGCAGACGGTTACTGCGAGGTTGTCAACACCCTCGGCAAAGGCACGCCTGCCGTTGCAGGTGCGGTTGCCTATGGTAACACCGAGAACTTCAGCATCGACAATGTGATCAACAACGGTCCCATTTCCTACATGCTGTCCACGGTCGATAAGTATTCCTCCGCTGCTTACGAGCGTACGCAGGTTGGCGGTATCGTTGCCAACCCCTACGGAAACGTCAGCAACAGCACGAACAACGGAAGCGTCACCATCAACATCGCTTCCTCTACCGGAGAGAAATATACGACCAAGGGTCACATCATCTGCGCCGGTGGTATCGGTGGCGGTGATTACTTCGCCGGTGGCGGCCAGGACCTGACCAGCTACATCAAGTGTACCAACACCGGTAAGATCAACCTGTACATCGCCTCCTCGGCCTCCAACTCCGCCGTCGGCGGTATCGTCGGATGGCCGGGCAAGGAAGGTAGCCGTAAGAACAGCACCAAGAATTGCATCAACACCGGCAGCATCACCCAGTCCGGTCCCGGAAAGGTCCGTATCGGTGGTATCCACGGTGGCTCCGGTGCCATGAGCGGCTGCAAGAGCGAGTGCAACATCACCGTCACCGACGGTACCAACTGCTGCGTAGGCGGTCTTTCCGGCTTCACCTCCAACGGTCTGAAGATCACCGGCAGTTCCTTCAAGGGTAAACTGACCGCGACCGCCAGCGGCATGTACGTAGGCGGCCTGGTGGGTAACCTCGGCAACTCCGCCAACTCCGGCGGATACACCGGCGGCTGCTCCGTCAGTGCAACCATTTCCAACGCCGATACCGATCATCAGTACGACGGTATGCTCGTCGGCTACTACAACGGTACTTCCGCCTCCATCACCATTGGTGCAGAGGACGACCCGGTGAAAGTGAACGGTATCTTCAACGGTACCAAACTGACGGCATCCAACATGGGCAGCCTGCTCGAAGGTACGGCCAATGCGGCCAGCGTCCACGTGGTCTTTGCCGAATTCGACACCACGCCTTATGACGACGGCGGCGACAGCGGTGACGAAGGCGGCACCCAGCTGGATGCTCCGACCAACGTTACCATCGAGGTTCTCTACAACTCGACCATCGTCTCCTGGGATGCCGTAGAAGGCGCCGAATGGTACATGGTTGAATACAAGAAGGCCGACGACAAGGTCTGGACTCCTTGCCCTACCACCACCGATACCAAGTACGAGATTACCGGTCTGGAGCATGGCGTAACCTATAACTTCCGCGTGAAGGCGTTCGCCACCACCGGTTCCGGTTATTCCGATGAAACCAGCGGCGAAACCCTGCCGGAAGTCATCCTGGGCAAACCGACCATCACTTCCACTACCCCGGCTGCCAAGACAGTTGACGTAGCCTGGACAGCGGTTCAGGATGCGACGGCTTACCGCGTCGAGGTCCTCTTCCCCAATGAGGCGACCTGGACCGTTGCCTTCGAATCCGTCGAGGCGACTTCCTGCACCGTTACCGGTCTGAAACCTCAGCAGACTTACCAGATCCGCGTCAAGGCGCTTGGAAAGGGTGGCAACGAGGGTGAAGAGTATTCCGATCCCGCATCGGTGACCACGGAAGCCGTCTCCTTTACCTATCCACTCGAACTGAGCGATCCCGCCGACTTCGTGAGCTGGCTCGGCGTGGCCGACCTCTGCCAAGCTACCGACCAGGTGACCCTGACGGCCGATCTCGACCTGAAGGACCTGACCGTTGAACCGGCCTCTTCGTTCGCCGGCATCTTCGACGGTAACGGCAAGACCATCAAGAATGCCGTACTGCCGAACGCCCTCTTTGCCAACCTGGCCGAGACGGCCGTGGTGAAGAACCTCAAGATTGCCAGCACCTGCTCCATCAACTGGACCAGCGCCATTGCTGACGAGACAGGTATTGCGTTCATCGCATCCAAGTCCAGCGGCCAGATCCTCAACTGCGAAGTTGCCGGTTCCATCAAGGTTAAATCCGATGATGCCCAGCGTATCTTCTGCGCCGGTGTGGTCGGTTATTCCGGAAAGGGTTATGTTGAAGGTTGCAAGTTTACCGGTTCGGTGGATGTAGAACTGACAACCAATTCTGCAAGTTGCAGCGCCATCGCCGGTGTCGCCGCCCGCGTTGGCTATGCCGACATGGCCGGCAAGACCATCGTGAAGGACTGCATCAATGAAGGTTCTGTCAAGTTCCTCTTCAGTGGCGCCTCCGGTCAGATGAAGAAATTCGGTATCGGCGGTGTGATCGGACAGACCCCGTCCGTTGCCAATGCCCCCACCAATCACGGTATTGTCGAAGGCTGCACAAATAAGGGCAACCTGACCTGGGAGTATCCTGGAGGCGGCAGCGGGAGCTATCCTGCCTTTGGCGGCGTGGCCGGTATCATCGAAGGTGAAATCAAGAACTGCAACAACTATGGTACGCTGACCTACACCGGTAGCAAGACCACGGCTGTTACGGATGGCAGCATCGGCGGTGTGGCCGGTTACGTAACCCTCGGTGCTACGGATTGCCACAACTACGGCACCTTCGCCCTTGATGCCGCCTTTGCCGGTGGTTCTTCCATGGCCCAGAGCGGCGGTAACACGTCCTTCTCCACCTTCGGAGGTGTATTTGGCAATGCCGGTCCGTTCGCAGCGGACAACACCTTGATGGATGGTTCCATCGTGGTTGAGAACTGCACCAATGAAGCCGATATTACCCTCAACGGTTATATGGTTTCTTCCGGTGGCCCGAAGATGTGCTTCGGCGGTGTCATCGGTGCTGCAACAGCCAAACTGAAGAATGTGGTTAACAAGAAGTCCGTCACCATCAAGACACAGACCAAGACCATGTATGCCGGCGGTGTTGCCGGTTATGCAGCGGCCGACATCGAGTCCTGCTCGAATGAGGGGGCAATTGTCCTGGACGGTGAAAAAGACCTCCATCCAACCACGATTAATTCCGAGCAGGCCTACTTTGGCGGTGTGGTCGGCTATCCTATCAAGGGCGTCAAGTTGACCTCGGTCCAGAACAAGGGTGCCGTTACCATGCAGAATATCTTTACGACCAATGGTACGCTCTCCTATGTTGGCGGCCTGAATGGCTCCTACCAGGGAACCATCTCCATGACCGACTGCGCGAACAGCGGTACTGTCACCAACAACGCCACGACTCCGGTTTGCGTCGGCGGTATTTCCGGTGCCTTCAACGGCGTCATGACCAACACCCAGAACACGGGCCTGGTCGTCAACGCTTCTGATTTCACCTCCCCGACGGCCGGTAAGGAGTCCGAGGTTGCCGGTATCGCCGGTTATGCCAACGCTACCTTCACCAATGTCGAAAACAGCGCAGCCGTTTCTTCTGCGGCTGAAGGCAGCTTCGTCAGTGGTTTCGTGGGTGGCTTCGGTGCCGCAACCGATCCAATCACCTGGACGGGTACGGTGAATTGCGACGTTACGGGTGCGGCGACTACCAAGGCTTCCGCTTTGGGTCGCTTCCGCAGCGAGGGTACCACGGTTATCAACCTGGGTACCAGCGAAAGTCCGTTCGCCATCAAGGGCGGTGCAGCTTCGCTGCCGGTCTGCGGTCAGGCCAACGGTAATACGGTCAATGAAGTGAACGTCACACATTAATAGACATTCACCTATTCTTATCGAGCGGGTGGCTCTTGGTCGAAAGACTGAGCCACCCGCTCTTTTATCTAATTGTCAATCCCCCACTCTTGCTGCTTCCATTGGGAGGGGGTCAGGCCGGTGTTGGACTTGAAGGCCATATTGAAGGAAGGAACGGAATGGAAGCCGCAGACGGCAGCCATGTCGGAGAAACGCATGTGCGGATTGCGTCGGATAAGGCTCTGGGCGTATTGCACACGATACCAGTTGACAAAGGCGCAAAAGTTGCGGCCGCTCATTATGTTGATGGTGCGCGAAAGGTATGTTTTATTGGAGAAAGCAATTTCGGCCAGATCATCCAGGGAGAATTCGTCGGAAAGGAAGGGCCGCCGAAGTTCCATAATGGATTGGACCCGGCTGTACAAGGCGGCCATACGGGTTGCCTCATCCTCGGTATTCTGGGGCTTGAGCTTCCCGTTGATAAGCGAACGAAGGATCTCCTCCTTGGCCGCTTTCAAGACCAGGGTACGGCCGCTCATATGCCGGAAATATCGCCAGGTATAAACCGCCAGGAGTGCGAAACAGGCAATACCGGAGAGGATACCGGACAAGGGCTCGTCCAAAAACGGAGCCACAAAAGCGGGAAAGGCGGGTAGCAGGAGAAGCTGCAGAGCCAGGGAACGGGAACCGTCCTCTACACTTCTCCAGGCTGCCATATTCCGAAACAGGACCGTTATCCTTCGGAATCGCCGCCGGGTTCGGAACAACGAAGCGAAGAAACAGGAAAGTACGGCCACTCCCATCATGTACACGGGCGCATATTTCCCGCCAAACACAATGGCAGCAAAGGCAAAAAACGCCGTTTCCATTTCGGAACGGACCATCAGGCGCCAGGACTCAGAATAACCGGGCGCCAAATACAACAAGGCATTGGCCAGCAGTGTCATGGAGGCCGCAAGCGGGAGAAGCATCCTGCCGCTCAGTAAACCGGCAGCGCCACAAAGCAGGGCCGCCATAGCGCTAAAAACCCGGGGAAAGGAACTGGAAGCGTGCAGGCGGTTTTTCAGCAAATCGAAAAGCGCCAGCACACAGAAGAATGTGGATAGTATTACGATAACAATCATATGGGTGCGTTTTTTCCCGGCAATATTAGGAAAAAAAACGTACCGACGGTCGAAAAAAAAGATTTCGACCTAAAGAAATAAATGTTTCTTTAAGAAATTGAAGAATCTTTCGATTCCGAAGCCTTCACTTTGATGGTATCGAAGCCGCGTCCATAAACTCCCATGACCGACGAAACCGACATGAAAACTTCCGGATCGATGGTCTTGATGTACTTGAAAAGCAGATTCATATCCGTTTTCCGGGTAAGCACCATCAAGACATGGCTGGGTTCCTTGGTATACCAGCCCTGGCCCTCCAGCACCGTTACACCCCGATGGAGGTCTCGGGTAATGGCATCCGCAATCTGCTCGTATTTTTTCGAAAGAATCATCAACTGGACACTCTGTTTGGAACCGGAAAGATACTGGTCGATCACCACGCTGCAGATGGTCACCAGGATATAACCGTAAACCACCGTAAGCACCTTGTCCACGAAGGGAACCAGGGCGCCGTCGGCCGAGTAAGAGGGTACCAGGATGGAAGAGCCGATGATGACCAGGTCGATAACCAGGATCATACGGCCCGGGGAAATGTTCCGGTATTTGTTCACAATCAGGGCAAGGATGTCCGTTCCGCCGGTACTGCCGCCCTGCGACATGGACATGCCGATACCGAATCCCACCATGATACCGCCCGTGATGGTGCACATCAGCTTGTTATTGTTCTCCAGCACAAAGGAGCGGATAAACTCAGAATCGGCGGGAATCAGGTCCTGGAATAAGTTCAGGCCGATGGAAGCCAGGATGATGGCATAGATTGTCTTAACGCCAAAGGCCTTTCCCAGCGTAATGAAACCGGCAATCAGCAAGACCACGTTGATGACAAAATAGGAATAACCCATCTTGATGGCACCACCGGTGGCATACTGGATAATGGACGAGATACCGGTCGCTCCCCCACCCACCATGTTGTTGGGTACCAGGAAGATGGTCCAGCCCAGTACATAAATAACGATTCCCAGGCTAATCAGGAAGTATTCCTTGACAACCGTTCCAACAGAGTTTTTAATCCTTATCGACATTTTTCTTCTTGAGTTTCAAACCAGTTTTCATTTCATCGAAGCCCTCGCCATACACGCTGCTGGCCGGCGAGACCGACACAAAGGCCTTGCTGTCTATCTCCTTGATGGCATGGGTGATATCGTGCAGCTGGCTCTTGCGCACCAGGATCAGCAAGACCTTCTTATCTGTGCGCGTATACCAGCCCTCGGCTTTCAAGGCCGTCACGCCACGATTCAGGACGTTGATGATATAATCGGCGATGGCCTCGTATTTCTCGGAGAACACCAGCAGCTGGACGGTGGATTTGCGGCCCAGCAAGACGAAATCCACCATCACGGAGAAGGTGATCATCATAATATAGCCGTAAATCATATCCGTAAAAGTCTTGCCGGGGATGAGCAGGATGGAAGCGATGATGAAAAGATCCACCACCAGGTACACCCGACCCATCGAAACAGGCCAGAACTTATTGACAATCAAGGCCAGGATATCCGTACCACCCGTGCTGGAATCGTGCGTCAGGATCATGCCGACGCCCACTGCTTCCAGCAAACCGCCGATAATGGGAATCAGGATCCGTTCCTCTACATAGAAAAAGTGTCCCTCGGTCGCCTGCAGCCAGTCCAGATCCGGCAGGAATCGGAACAGCACGGTGGAAAGGGCGATGCAGTAGATGGTGCGGATCCCGACGATGCGGCCAATGATCAGGAAGGCCAGCAACAGCAGGATGGCATTGGCAACGATGTACGATATCGACAGCGGAATCAAACCGCCCGTTGCAAACTGGAGGATGGTGCAGGCACCCGTCAGCCCTCCGCTCGTAATTCCGTTTGGAATCAGGAAGCACGACCACGACATGGCGAACAGCAAGGTACCCAGCGAAATCACCAGGTAGTCGTACAGGGTAGACAGAATTTTCGACTTCATCTTACTTGAGCACAATGTTCACAATACGGCCGGGAACAACGATTACCTTCACGATGGTCTGCTCTCCGACATACTTGGGCAGCATCTCGTGGGCACGGACAGCCGCCTCGACCTCTTCGCGGGACATGGTCTTGGGCAGATCCACGGTAAAGCGCGTTTTTCCATTGAAGGAAACCGGATAGGTGCAGGTATTCTCCACGGTGTAAGCCGCCACATATTCCGGGAAACGGGCATCCGCTACCGTCGTGTTGTGGCCGAGTGCCTCCCAGAGTTCTTCCGCGATGTGCGGGGCGAACGGAGAAATCAGGACCACGAGGGGTTCCAGGATCTCCCGTTTGTTGCAGCCCAGGTCGGTCAACTCACCCACGGCAATCATAAAGGCACTGATAGTGGTGTTGTACGAAAACGATTCGATATCGGCCTCTTCCTTGCCAATCAGTTTATGCAGGGCTTTCAATTCGGCCGGCGTGGCCTTCTCATCGGTCACCAGCCACTGGTCTTTGTTATAAAACAAACGCCAGAACTTCTTCAGGAAGCGGTTCACGCCGTCTATACCCTTGGTATCCCACGGCTTGGACTGCTCGATGGGACCCAGGAACATTTCGTACAGACGCAGGGTATCGGCACCGTAATTGTCGCAAATGCTGTCCGGATTCACCACGTTGTACATAGACTTGCTCATCTTCTCCACAGCCCAGCCGCAGATGTATTCGCCGTTCTCCAGGACAAATTCGGCATCCTGGAATTCCGGACGCCAGGCCTTGAAGGCCTCCAGGTCCAGCCGGTCATTGTAGACCAGGTTGATATCGACATGGATTTCGGTGGTTTCGTACTGGTCTTTCAGGCCAAGCGAAACGAACTTGTTGGTGCCGACAATCCGGTAAACGAAATTGGAACGGCCCTGGATCATGCCCTGGTTCACCAGCTTGCGGAACGGTTCATCCTTCACCACATAACCCAGGTCATAGAGGAACTTGTTCCAGAAACGGGAATAAATCAGGTGTCCGGTGGCATGTTCGGTACCGCCGATATACAGGTCTACATCCTGCCAGTAGGCATTGGCCTCGCGGCTCACGAGTCCCTGGTCGTTGTGCGGATCCATATAGCGCAGGTAATAGGCGCTGGAGCCTGCAAAGCCGGGCATCGTGCTGGTTTCCAGCGGATAACCCTTGTACGTCCAGTCCTTTGCGTTGGCCAGCGGCGGCTCCCCGCCCTTGGACTTGAAGTCCGAAATTTCGGGCAGTTGCAGCGGCAGGTCGGCCTCGTCCACCGGAGTGGCGATACCGTCCTTATAATAAATCGGGAAGGGCTCACCCCAATAACGCTGGCGCGAGAAAATGGCATCCCGCAGCCGGAAATTGGTCTTGCGGCGGCCCAGCCCCTTTTCTTCCACATAGTCCTTGGCGGCTTCGATGGCCTGCTTCACATCCATTCCGTTCAAGAAACCGGAATTGCACATCTTGCCTTCCTTGGCATCGAAACTCTGCTCGCTCACGTCACAGCCCTCGATGATGGGCACAATGGGCAGGTTGAATTTGCGGGCAAAAGCATAGTCACGGCTATCGTGAGCCGGAACCGCCATGATAGCGCCCGTGCCATAGCCGGCCAGCACATATTCGGAAATCCAGACCGGAACATTCTCGCCCGTAAGCGGATTCACGGCATAGGAGCCGGAGAAGACGCCCGTTACGGTGCGCGTCTCGGCGATACGCTCCCGTTCGGTCTTCTTCTTGACATAGGCCAGGTATTCGTCCACTTCGGCCTTCTGCGCCGGTGTGGTTAGTTTTTCCACCCAGTCGCTTTCCGGAGCCAGCACCATAAAGGTGACGCCGAAAATCGTATCTACACGGGTGGTGAAGATGGTCATATCATAGGTCTCGGAGCCGTTGTTCACCTTGAAAATGACCTCGGTACCCTCGGATTTTCCAATCCAGTTGCGCTGCATTTCCTTCAGCGAATCGGTCCAGTCCAGCCGGTCCAGACCTTCCAGCAGACGGCCGGCATAGGCGCTCACGCGGAGCTGCCACTGCTTCATCTTCTTCTGCTCTACCGGGAAGCCGCCACGGACGGACAGGCCTTCTTTCACCTCATCATTGGCCAGGACTGTGCCCAGGCCTTCGCACCAGTTCACGCTGGTTTCTCCCTGATAGGCAATACGATACTGCATCAGGATATCGGATTTTTCCTTCTCGGAAAAAGCCTTCCACTGTTCAGCGGTGAAGGGGTTCACCTCGCCACAGGAGGCATCCACCGCCGCGGAGCCACCCTTTTCAAAGGCGGCCACCAGCTCCTCAATGGGGCGGGCCTTGTCGGCGGCACGGTCGTACCAGCAGCCGAACATCTTCAGGAAAGCCCACTGCGTCCATTTATAATAGGCCGGGTCGCAGGTACGGACCTCGCGGCTCCAGTCATAGGAGAAGCCAATCCGATCCAGCTGGCTGCGGTACCGGGCAATATTCTCGGTGGTCGTCGACTCGGGATGGCGGCCTGTCTGGATGGCATACTGCTCGGCGGGAAGGCCGAAGGCGTCATATCCCATCGGATGCAGGACGTTAAAGCCCTTCAGGCGTTTGTACCGCGAGAAAATATCACTGGCGATGTATCCCAACGGATGACCCACATGCAGTCCGGCTCCCGAAGGATAAGGGAACATGTCCAGCACATAATATTTGGGGCGGGAAGCATCCTCCCCTACCCGATACGTCTTGTGGGAAATCCACCATTCCTGCCACTTTCTTTCAATCGACCTAAAATCGTATTCCATTGTATATCAATTATTTCTTTATTCCAAATGTACCTTTCTTCTGTAACCGGAACTCCACATAGACAGACAGTTCCGAAGCCACTCTCTTTCCATTCTTACGGCCGGGCTTCCAGTCGGGAGAGGCGGCCACCACCCGCACGGCTTCGTCGTCCAGCAGCGGATCTACCCCCTTCAGGACCCGCACGTCGCGGACCTTTCCTTTCTCGTCAATCACAAAGGCCACCAGCACCTTTCCCTGAATTCCGTCACAGACAGCCGCTTCGGGATACTTCAGATAGGCATACACCCACTTTTCCATGAAGGTAGCCGGATTGGAACTGCCCAGGAAAGTCGGCGGGAAATCACATTCGTGATAGCCGATGACGCCATTGTCCTCCACCGTCTCTTTCTTCCGGACCGACTCGGCATCAAAGACGGGAGCCTGTCCGTTGATCAGGGACACCGCGAAACTGTAAACATACTCCTGCTCGCGCTCCAAATTGGCATAATCGATAACGGACGGAGTGTCACGGCCGGTTCCCAGTTCCGGGGTGCGGCCGGTCGTAAACGTAACCGACGGGATCTTCATTTCGTAGAAGGAACGATGGTCGGAGGGGAAGGGTTCGACAGAGGTCAGCGTAGGCGTAATGGGCTGAAGCTCATCGTTTTTCGCCTTCACCAGCGCATCCAGGTCAGGATTGGACGAGGTGTAGGCATAGAATCCCAGGGAGCCGGTGCCCACCGCATCCAGGTTGATCATGGCGTCGATGTTTTTCACATCCCGGAAGGAGCGGTTCAGGAAATACCACGATCCGGCAAAACCCTGCGTAGAGGCACCCCAGCCCACCAGCAGGACGCTGCGGCGGAGCAGGATGGCATTGGTCTGGAGCATCTTGGCCACCTCCAGGAGCATGGCCAGGCCCGAGGCGTTTCCATTGGCCCCATAGTAGATGGTCTGGCGTTTTTCGCCATTGAAAATCATATCCGCCGTACCCAGGTTATCCATCCTCGCGCCAATGACGATGTAGTGGTCGCGCAGGTGCTTATCATACCCCTGGATAAAGCCGATGACATTACGGGAGGTTAGCGTATCCCCTTTCTCCTGGCGGATGCCGAAGGTATCGCCATTCCCGCCGCTGATTACGTCCACGCCATATTGTTCCAGCATGGACCGCAGGTATTCCGCCGTCTCCACCTCACCGTCCGAACCCGGCGCGCGGCCTTCCATCATGCTCGATGCCAGGAAGGAGATATGCTCTTTGTAAGCGGCCACCCGGTCGCTGTCGTCCCAGTCGTGGTAAGAAGTACCCGGACGAATCTGGGCAAAAACGCCTGCCGTCACCAGCAGGCCGGCCATCACGGCCAGAGATTTATGTAAAATGCTATTCATTGACAAGTATCCAGACATCCGCCGGGCAGAAAGGTTCCGCCTTGGCTTTCAGCAAGTTCTGATAGGCGTCGGCAAGCGTATTGGACGGATAGATTCCCACTACATTGTATCCGTTTCGGAAACTGATAAGCGTAGGCGTAAATCCGGCAGATTCCACCGTCCTGAACAGTTTTTCGGCGTTGCGCCTTTCGCGGAACGCCCCCACGATAATGTGATAGCGGGAATTGAGTTTCGTCGTAAAGAGGCCGCCCATCTTGGCCGGATTCAGGATGGTGCCCTGGATCTGGCTTAGCGAATCCAGGATGGCCAGCGAATCGGCCAGCTGTTTTTCCACTCGCCGCAAGGAGTCGATGCGGGCACGGTGCGCCTGTTCATCGGCTTGCATACGTTCCGCCTTGGCCAGGATTTCCTTCGTCGTGGGACGGCCTGCCAGGGAACGGAACGCGTCGCAACCGCATGTGAGCGAGCACATTAACGCGGCTGCCAAGATTGTGAGATGCAAACTTTTCATCATAGCGGTATGTATCCAAAATCGTACAAAATTAGCGAATTAATCCATCGGGACAAAATAAAAGTGTATATTTGTATATGCGAAATGGTAACCGTTTGTATCTTCGATACAGCCTCACCGGCTTCCTCCTCCTGATTTTGCAGGTCCTGCCGGCCCAGATTCCCCTTCCCCGGACGCTTTGGAGCGGACCGGATACGGTTACCGTCGCTATCGCCGGAGACATCATGCTCCACGGCAAACAAATCGAAAAAGCCAGCCGTACGGAGGGCGCCTTCGACTTCTCCCCTTTCCTGGAAAATGTGGAACCGCTGATTGCCGGAGCAGACATCGCCATCGGCAACCTGGAGTTTCCCCTGGCCGGTCCCCCCTACCTGGGTTATCCCTGTTTTTCTGCGCCGGACGAGTACGCCTGCTACCTGGCCGACAAAGGCTTTGATATCTTCCTGGCAGCCAATAATCACATTATGGACCAGGGAGCGAAAGGCGCCTGGCGGACATACCGGGTCTTTGAAGAGATGAAAGACAGCCGTGGAATCCTGTACACCGGACTGGGCGGCACCGAGGCCCTATTTGTGGCCCGGAAAGGCATCCGCATTGCCTTCGTCAACTGGACCTACGGGACCAATTTCGCCGGTGCTTCCGGGGGACCCGTCATCCCCACCGACAACCGCGACAGCATCGGCCGGGCCATCCGGGATGCGCGGGAAAAAGGGGCCGATTTTGTCATCGCCCTTCCCCACTGGGGAGTCGAATACAGCCATCGGCATACACAGGCGCAGCACGACCTGGCACGTTTTGCCGCCGCACAGGGAGCCGATGCCGTTATCGGCGCCCATCCCCATGTGGTACAAGACATGGAAATCCTCACTGAACCGGCCTTCAACGGCATTGGAACGCGGGATGTGCCGGTCTGGTACTCGCTAGGAAACCTGGTTTCCAATATGAGCGTGCAGGGAACGCGCATCGGCCTGATTCTGGTCATTACCCTGGTCAAAGACCGGGACCGGCTCACGCGGTATATCGCCGGCATTCAACCGGTCTTTACCTGGTGCACCCTGCCGGGAAAACTAACGGACAGTTATGCCACCCTCCCCGTAAAATCCTGGCTGGAGCGGCGTGAAGACTGGAAAAGCATAGAAGATTTCGACAATATGGTCCGCTCCTACAAGAGCGTCAAAAAAATAACCGGTATCCAAGATGAAGAAAACTATTAAGCTGGACAACATCGACCCCATTGAGATTTACGGGGCCGGCAACAAGATTCTCTCGGAATTCTGCACCTATTTCCCCGAACTGCGCGTGGTAGCGCGGGGCAATGAAATCATCCTGGAGGGCAAGGAATCCCGCATCCAGGAGTTTACCCAGAAATTCGGGGAACTCACCGAACGCCGCCAGCACAAATCCGGTCTGACCATCTATGACGTGGAAGATATCTTCGACGGGGAATCCTCGCCGGAGCGATTCAAACTTTCGGGCGATGCGGTCATCGTCCACGGGACCGATGGCAAACCCATCCGCGCCCGCAACCGGAAGCAGGAAGAAATGGTCCAGGCCTATTTCGACAACGACCTGGTCTTTGCCATGGGTCCGGCCGGAACGGGCAAGACCTATATTGCCATCGCCCTGGCCGTACGCGCCCTGAAAAACCGGGAGGTGAAACGCATCATCCTCACCCGCCCCGCCGTGGAAGCGGGCGAACGCCTGGGCTTCCTGCCGGGAGACCTGAAAGACAAGCTGGACCCTTATCTGCAGCCCCTCTACGACGCCCTCGGAGATATGATTCCTTCCCGCAAACTGCAGGAATTCATGACCGACGGAACCATCCAGATCGCGCCCCTCGCCTATATGCGCGGTCGTACCCTGGACCGGGCCTGCGTTATCCTGGACGAGGCGCAGAATACCAATATGGGGCAGCTGAAAATGTTCCTTACCCGTATGGGTTGCGACGCCAAATTCATCGTCACGGGCGACGCCAGCCAGATTGACCTTCCCCGCCGGGAAGATTCAGGTCTGCTGCGCGGCATCGAGAAGGTGAAAAACATCAAGGGTGTCGCAACGTTGTTCTTCTCTAACGAAGACATCGTGCGACACCCCCTGGTGTCTAAAATCGTAAAAGCGCTCGAGGATTAATCGGGCTGGCCGCTCTTCACGACAGCGTCAAAGCGGTCGTATGCTGCCTGGTACTTGGGATCCTGCTCGCGGAAGCGATAGTTGATATCCCGCAGGTACTTGGCGATTTCCACGCGCAGACCGGCATCCTTGCACACATTGTAAGCCTGCTCGAACGGAGGGAGGGCCTTCTGGAGGCTGGCCTCATATTCCTTCACGAGGGCATAATACTTATTGTCGTCCAGCTCGTTCTGGGCTTTCTCGGCAAACTCCATGGCTTCTTCATAGAAGAGGATACCCTCACCGATATAACCATAGTCGTACGGTACGTCGGGGTTGGCATTCACACTCTGGCGGTACAGCTCAACGGCCTTCTCCTTGTCACCCGCCTGTTTGCGGATATTGCCTTCCACATAGTAGAGGGAAGCATTCTTCGGATCATTCGCCTTGGCTTCAGCCAGCAGGCTATACAGTTTCTCCATATCCTCGTTGGTGGACATGTAGTAATTGATCAGGCCAATCACGATACCCTGGTTCTGCGGGAACTTGATCATACCCTGCTCCAGCGTCTCCTTGGATTTTGCCTTGTCGCCGAGTTTGTCGTAGCACTCGCTCAAACGCGGGAACACATCACCGCCGGTACCATAATAATTATAACCGAGGCATTTCACAAGCGCATCCTTGGCACGCTCGTAGTTCTGGGTCATCATGGCCGTGAAAGCCACGTTGTACAGGGCGCTGGTATCAATGGTCTGGCAAGGCTGCTGGGTAGAAGCCTGGTAGGCCAGTTCGAACAGGTCGGAAGAAGCCTGGAAGTCGCCGAAGTTATACTTGGTCACGGCGTCGTTCATATAAGCAGCGGAGATCTGCTCGATAGCGGCAGCGATATCTTTTTCTTTCGACTTCTTGACATCGACCTCATAAGCCTTGGCATAGGCTTCCAGAGCCTTGGCCAGGGGGTCTACACCTTCCAGGACCGGCTTGGTCACCACAATCATGTTCAGGCGCTGGGCTCCGTCATAGTAGAGTTCCTTGTTATCATAGGTAACCTTGATGTACGGATTCTCTCCCACAACCACCTCTTCGGTAGAGATAGGCTTCTCGGAAGACATCACCAAATCCAGTTCCTGCTTGGACTGGCCCAGGATAGCATTCCCCATTGGGGAATCATAGGCATCCTTGTAGGCCTTGGCCACATTCATCCAGGTAGCCACCTTGACAGCCTTCTTGGGGTTGCCGGCATCCACGACGGCCTTCTCGACCGCGCTCTTAGCCGCAGAAGCGGATTTCACCTGGGCATCAGCAATCTGCAGGGAAGCAAAGATTGCCAGAGCGATCATTAACTTTTTCATACGCAAATTTAATTTGTTAATTATCTGTTTGTTCATTTTGTTCCTCAACCGGTTCCTGGTCTTGCGGCTGCTCTTCTTCCGTCTTGTTCACAACGGATACGGCTGCAATCGCGTCGCCGTCCTTGATATTGATGAGTTTCACGCCCTGGGTAGCCCGGCCGGCCACTTTGATGTCTGCCACCGCCATCCGGATCGTAAGGCCGGATTTGGTGATGATCATCAGGTCGTTCTCATCCGTCACATTCTTAATTGCAATAAGTTTGCCAGTCTTCTCGGTGATGTTGATAGTCTTGACACCCTTGCTGCCACGGGCCGTCAGGCGGTACTCGTCGAAATCGGACCGCTTGCCGAAGCCGTTCTCACTCACAACCAGGATGGTATGGGCGTCCTTATCCTCTGCTTCCGGATTGTAGCAAAGGGCTCCCACCACCTCGTTATCGCCACCGATATTGATGCCGCGGACACCCGAAGCGGTACGGCCCATCGGGCGGGCGTCGGTCTCTTCGAAACGGACGCAGCGGCCTTCGCGGGCGGCCAGGAAGACCTGGCTCTTGCCGTTGGTCAGGATGGCATCCAGCAGTTCGTCTCCATCGCGTACGGTAACGGCATTCACACCGCCCACACGCGGACGGGAATACGCCTCCAGCGAAGTCTTCTTGATGATACCCCGCTTGGTTACCAGCATAATGAAGGTATTGTTGATATAGTCGGGATCCTTGAGCGTCTGCACGTTCAGGAAGGCCTTGATCTTGTCGTCCGGGATGCTGAGGACATTCTGGATGGCCCGGCCCTTGGAGGTACGGGAGCCTTCCGGAATCTCATACACCTTGAGCCAGTAGCACCGGCCGGCCTGCGTAAAGAAGAGCATGGTCGAGTGCATATTGGCCACGAAGATATGGTCGATAAAGTCCTCGTCGCGGGTTGCGCTGGCCTTCATGCCTACGCCGCCGCGGTTCTGCAGGCGGAACTCCGTAAGCGGCGTGCGCTTGATATAGCCGAAATGGGAAATCGTAATCACGACATCCTCGTTGGCATAGAAGTCTTCGGGGTTGAATTCGCCCTCGTCCGGGACGATTTCGGTACGGCGCGGATCCCCATACTTGGCCTTGAGGGCCTGGGTCTCGGTCTTGATGACCTCCATCTGCTTCTCCGTGCTGCCCAGGATTTCGTTGCAGCGGGCGATGAATTTCTCCAGGTCGTCATACTCGGCCTGCAACTTCTCGCGCTCCAAACCGGTCAGCTGGCGCAGACGCATTTCCACAATGGCGCCGGCCTGGGCCTCGGTAAAGCCGAAACGCTCCATCAAGGAAGCCTTGGCAGCATCCACACTCTCGGAATGGCGGATAATCTTGATGATTTCGTCGATCACGTCGATAGCCTTCAGCAAACCTTCCAGGATGTGGGCACGCTTCTGGGCCTTGTCCAGTTCGAACTTGGTACGGCGCACCACCACCTCGTGGCGGAAATCGACGAAATTGGCAATCAGGTCCTTGAGCGACAGCGTCTGCGGACGGCCGTTCACCAGGGCCACGTTGTTGATGGCGAAACTGGACTGGAGGGCGGTGTATTTGAACAAGGTGTTCAGCACCACGTTGGAATTGCTGCCCTGTTTGACACGGAGCACCACGCGGACGCCCTCACGGGACGTTTCATCATTGATATAGGTAATCCCTTCGAGACGCTTGTCCTCGACCATCTGGCCGATTTTCTCAATCATCTCTTTCTTGTTCACCATGTACGGGATCTCCGTCACCACGATGGTCTCGCGGCCGTTGTCGGCCACTTCGATTTCCGTCTTGGCGCGGATGACCACGCGGCCGCGGCCGGTCTCATAGGCCTCCTTGATACCGGAAATGCCCCGGATGATGCCGCCCGTCGGGAAATCGGGACCCTTGATGAACTGCATCAGCCCGTCCGTATCGATATCGGGATTGTCGATATAGGCGCAGATGGCGTCGCAGCATTCTCCGAGGTTGTGGGGTGCCATGTTGGTGGCCATACCCACCGCGATACCGGCCGAGCCGTTCAGCAGCAGCAGCGGAGCCTTGGTGGGGAGCACCGTCGGCTCTTCGATGGTATCGTCGAAGTTCAGGGTGAAATCTACCGTATCCTTGTCCAGGTCTCCGAGAATATCCTCGGAAATCTTCTCCAATTTGGCTTCCGTATAACGCATGGCCGCCACGGGGTCTCCGTCCATCGAACCGAAGTTACCCTGGCCATAGACCAGGCAATAACGCTGGTTCCAGTTCTGGGCGAGACGAGCCATGGCATCGTACACGCTGGAATCGCCGTGCGGGTGGAATTTACCCAGCACCTCACCGACGATACGGGCGCTCTTCTTGGTCTGGCCCGAATAATTCAGGCCCAGGCCGTCCATGCCGAACAGCACCCTTCGCTGGACGGGTTTCAGACCGTCCCTCACATCCGGCAACGCACGGGAAACGATGACAGACATTGAATAATCAATGTATGCCGACCGCATTTCCTGATCGATCTCCACGGGCTCGATAATGCCGTGTGTGCCTTCCAAATTCTTTTCTTCGTTATCCATATATAAACGTTACTTTTTCCTATTTATATAAACATGCAAATTTAAGAAAAATTATTAAATTTGTCAAACATTATTTTGCACAATATGGAAATCAAAATATCAGACGAACTGAACAGCATTATCCGATACGCCCGGGAAGAGGCGATGCGCACCGGAAGCTACGGCATCGGGCCCGACCATCTCTTCCTCGGCATCATCCGTGACGGCGATAACAACGCCTGCAAGGCGATGCAGGGACTGGGCGTGGATATGGGAACGTTCAAGATGTTCGTAGAGAGCCACCTGTTCTCTAACGACAGCATCCCCTACTCCGAAATTGACAAGATCACCTTCACCCGCTATGCGCAGAACGTCCTGAGTATCACGGTGATGGAGGCATCCAAGATGCGCAGCCCGGAAGCCTCGTCGCAGCACCTGCTGCTGGCCCTTTGCCGCACCACGGAGAACTATGGCCAGGCCTTCCTGCGCCAGCACGGCGTGGATTACGGCCGCCTGCTCGCCTTCATGCGCGATGAAGGGATGCTCTCCCGCCCGCAGCCCAGCCCCGAAACGCCCGGCCCAGACAACACCGCCCCCCAGCAGCCGGAAAGCCCGGAGGGAGAAGCGCCGGATGCCAAGCCCGATATCGAGGAATTCGGCTTCGACCTCACCAAAGCGGCCGCGGAAGGGAAACTGGACCCGGTGGTGGGCCGCGATACGGAGATTGCCCGCGTGATCGAGATTCTCGGCCGCCGCAAAAAGAACAACCCGATGCTCATCGGCGAACCCGGCGTGGGAAAATCGGCCATTGTGGAAGGCATCGCCCTGCGCATCGCCAGCGGCGACATTTCCGCCGCCCTCGCGAAGAAACGCATCATCTCGCTGGACATCGCTTCGGTGGTGGCCGGCACTAAATACCGGGGCGATTTTGAAAAACGCCTCAAAAGCATCATCAAACTGGCATCCACCAATCCGGACATCATCCTGTTCATCGATGAATTCCACACCATCGTGGGAGCCGGCGGAGCCCAGGGAAGCCTGGATGCCGCCAATATGCTCAAACCGGCTCTCGCCCGGGGCGAGCTGCAGTGCATCGGCGCCACTACCATGGACGAATTCGCCAAGATTGTGGAAAAAGACGGTGCGTTGGACCGCCGCTTCCAGAAGATTGTCGTGGAACCCACGGACATTCCGCAGTCCATCGCCATCCTGCGCCGCCTGCAGAAGCATTACGAAGAGTATCACCACGTTACCTATACCGACGATGCCATCGAGGCCTGCGTCAAACTGACAGATCGGTATGTATCGGACAAAAACCTGCCGGACAAGGCCATCGATGCGATGGACGAGGCCGGTTCCATGGTGCGGCTGCATCTGGGGAAGGGCGGCAAGCCGTCCGACCGGGTGGATGCCGAGGACATTGCCACCGTCGTGTCCAAGATGACCGGGATTCCCGTGAACAAGGTGGCCGAATCGGAGGCCGCCCGCATCATCAAGATGAAGGAGCGCCTGCGCGGCCGGATCATCGGGCAGGACGATGCCATCGACAAGGTGGTCCGCGCCATCCAGCGCAACCGCGCCGGCCTGAAGGACCCGTCCCGCCCCATCGGCACCTTCCTGTTCTTCGGACCCACCGGCGTGGGCAAGACGCAGCTGGCCAAATGCCTGGCCGAGTATCTCTTTGATTCGGAGGACAATATGATCCGGATCGATATGAGCGAATATATGGAGAAATTCTCGGTTTCCCGCCTGATTGGCGCGCCTCCGGGATACGTGGGCTATGAAGAGGGCGGCCAGCTGAGCGAGCGCGTGCGCCGCAAACCCTACTGTGTGGTCCTGCTGGATGAGATTGAAAAGGCTCACCCGGATATCTTCAACTTGCTGCTGCAGGTGCTGGATGAGGGTCGGCTGACGGATAGCAACGGCCGCCAGGTGAGTTTCAAGAACACGCTGGTCATTATGACTTCCAACGTGGGCAGCCGCGATATCGAGGAGTACGGAAACGGCGTGGGGTTCGCCACCGCTGGCAAGGACCTCTCGCGTGACCGCCGCGGCGTCCTGGAAAAAGCCATCAAGAAAGCCTTCCCGCCGGAATTCATCAACCGCGTGGACGAGCGCATCTATTTCAATACGCTCAGCCGGGAGAACATCGAGCAGATAATCGATATAGAAATCAGGGATTTGCGGCGTCGGGCCGAAGAAGCCGGGTACAAGATCAACATTACCCCCACAGCCAAACGCTTTGTTGCCGAGGCCGGATACGACCCCAATTATGGTGCCCGTCCGCTGAAACGGGCCATGATGAAGTATATTGAGGATCCGGTGTCGGAATTCATCATTTCCGACCGGCTGCTGACCAAGAAAAAAGCCGGGAGCAAGGCCGCGGAGGCGCGCACGCTCCGGGTGGCGCTCACTCCCGACAAGGAGGGAACTACGGTTTCTTTACAGCAGTAACTTCCAGCCCGAGGTCGGAAATCATGCCCATCAGGGCATCGAAAGAAGCTTCCGAGGAGAGGATGCCGCCGAGGACATCGATGTTGTAATCCGTGTTTCTCATGACACTTTCGTTTTAATTTCTGTTGCAAAGGTACGGCCACCTTGTGCCAAACCATTGCACAAGTAAATTTTTTTTGAATTTTTTTTATGGCCAAGACACGGCTTGTCATTTTTGATTTGGACGGCACCCTGCTGGATACGGTAGAGGACCTGGGAAACGCCGTCAACTACGCCCTGGAGGACCTGGGATACCCCCAGCACCCTATTTCCGCCTATTACCAGATGGTGGGACGGGGCATTTACAACCTGTTCCGCAAGGCTCTTCCGCCCGAAGCGCTCAACGAAGATAACGTAAAAAAGATGGCCGAGCGCTTCCTCCCCTATTACGGCGCCCACAACTGCGATTGCACCCGGCCCTATCCGGGCCTCCGCGAGTTGCTGGAGCACCTGCACGCCCACGGGGTAGCCCTGGCGGTCGCCTCGAACAAATACCAGGAAGGAACCGAGCATCTCGTCAACCACTTTTTCGGCCACCTTCCCTTTACGGCCATCCTGGGACAGCGGGAAGGCTTCCCCATCAAACCGGACCCGGCCATCGTAGACCTGGCGGCCTCCCGGATTCCGGGCATCGACCGGGACGAAATCGCCTATGTGGGTGATTCTGACGTAGATATGCAGACCGGCCGCAATGCCGGCGTTACTACCATCGGCGTTACCTGGGGTTTCCGCAGCCGCCAGGAACTGGAAAACGGCGCCCCCTGGAAAATCGTGGACACCGTTCAACAACTGGAAGACGCCTTACTGGCGGAACGTTAAGGTTCCCCGCGTTTATCTGCGCCTTTTGCGGAGGCTGGAGAGGCTTTCCACCAGGAGCTGGTCGCGTAGGATGGCGCGGGCGGCCCAGACGTCCAGCAGGGCTGCGACGAGCGGGAAGACTGCCGTCCAGCGGAATACCAGCACCTCATCTGCCGTAAAGAAATCTACCGCCAGCCAGGCCTGCAGGGCCACCAGGATCAGGGCGGCCAGCACGGCCGTACGCATCTGGAGTACCCGTACCTTAAAGGTCGTGAGGGCAATCAGCTGCAGCAAAGCAATGACAATCAGCAAAATCAGGTAGGGCGTATAGGCGATATACCGGAACTCCTGGGCATGGACCCCTTCAGGTCCGAAAACGAAGGCTTTTACGCTGAAAAACAAGGCGGCTACAAGGGCCGAAGCTATCATCAGATATAAGGTTTGTACACGCTGCCACATAGCACATTCATTTTTTGACGGTACAAAAATAGGAAATTCCGAAAGAAAAACCTATCTTTGGATTTTAGACCACTAATATAAATGACAAAAAATATGAGAATTCCTGAATCCGAACTGATTATAAACGATGACGGGTCTGTATTCCACATTCACCTTCGCCCCGAGGAAATTGCAGACCGGATCATCATGGTAGGTGACCCCGGCCGCGTGGACATGATTGCCGAGTATCTGACCGATATTGAATTCCGTCACGCCTCGCGCGAGTTTGTTTCCACCACCGGTAAGTTCAACGGGCAGCGCATCACAGCCCTCTCGCACGGCATCGGACCGGACAATATCGACATCGTGATGACCGAGCTGGACGCCCTGGCCAACGTGGATTTCGCCACCCGCGAAGTAAAGCCGGAGCACCGGACCCTCCAGATCCTGCGCATCGGCACTTCCGGCGCCCTTCACGCCGATATCCCGCTGGGTTCCTATATCCTGTCGCACATTTCGGTCGGGTTCGACGGGGTGATGAACTGGTATGGCAACCGCGACAAGATTACGATCCCCGAGGTGGAGAAGGCTTTCAAGGAGCATATGGGCTGGCTGCCGGAACTGCCTTCCCCGTATTTCGTCAAGGCCGGACAGGGCATCATCGACCGGTTCAAAGACTGCACCGTGCGCGGCGTTACCATCTCCGCTCCCGGTTTCTACGGCCCACAGGGACGCATCGTCCGAATGCCGCTGGCCATGCCGGACATGCTGGAGAAGATTGAATCGTTCCGGTTCGACGGAGACTGGCGCATTACCAATTTCGAGATGGAGAGTGCTCCGGTGGCCGGTTTCGCCCGTCACCTGGGCCATGACGCCGCCACCGTTTGCTGCGCCATCGCCAACCGCTATCTTAAGAGCAGCAATCCCGACTACAAGCAGCAGGTTCGCGGGCTTGTGGAACTGGCCCTGGACCGTATGACCCGCTAGGCGTTATCCGTTCCTTCGGCCATCGCCTTATTGAAGCATTCGCGGCAGAGAGGCTCATAGACATCCTTCTCGCCCAGGACCACGAGCTTCTTGCTCCGGGACAGGCGGTGCGAATGGTTGGCCAGGTTGCCGCAGCGCACGCAGATGGCGTGTACCTTTTGAACATCCTCGGCAATTGCCATCAGACCCGGAATAGGGCCGAAGGGCTTGCCGAGGTAATCTGTATCCAGACCCGCCACGATTACGCGGACGCCCCGGTTGGCCAGCGTCTGGCAAACCTGGACCAGGCTTTCGTCGAAGAACTGGGCTTCGTCCACGCCCACGACCTCCACATCCGCCGCTACGTTCAGCATCCGGGCGGGATCCTTGATGGGGGTGCAGGGGATCTTATGCAAGTCGTGGGAGACCACGTCCAGATCGGAGTAGCGTTTGTCCACGGTGGGCTTAAAAATCTCTATTTTCTGCTTGGCGAACTGGGCCCTTTTGAGCCTTCGGATTAGTTCTTCGGTCTTTCCGGAGAACATGGAGCCGCAAATCACTTCGATGCAGCCCGTTTTTCTTGCATTTTCTGAAAACATTTCGTTACCTTTGTATAATTGCAAATATAAGCAATTATCAGATTATGGAGAAGAACATCGAACAGATTTTATCCGAAATCAAGAATAAGTTGGCCGAGCTGGAGGCTGCCCTTGAGGCAGAGTCGGCTGCTCGTACGGCTGCGGAAGCGGCTGCCGCCGAAGCCGCAGCGAAAGTTGCTGCCGAGAAAGCTGCCGCTGAAGCCGCCGATCCGATTGATATCGATATTGATATCCAGATGTCGGAGATCCCCGATGCTACCCCGCTGGTAACAGATATCCCCGATGCTTCTGAGATGGTATCGGAGATTCCTGACTCCTCTGAGTCGGTATCCGAGATACCTAACGCCTCCGAGTCGGTATCGGAGACCGTCACGCCCTCGTTCACAGAAACGAGGGAAAATGCTCTCTCGGGCGTAACGGTCTCCGATTCCCCGCAGAATCCGGCGACAGTTACCACCCCGCAAACGAGGGAAAATGCTCTCTCGGATGCGACGGTCTCCGATTCCCCGCAGGATCCGGCGACAGTTACCGCCCCGCAAACGAGGGGAAATGCTCTCTCGGGTGCGACGGTCTCCGATTCCCCGCAGGAAGCAAAAAGCATCAATGATGCGACGCAAGCGGTGAAAAGCGTCAATGATCGGAGCGCGACGCCGCATGCGTGGCGCACGGGCCTACCGGGCAGTCCGGTCCGCAACATCCTCAGCGCCATCTCGCTGAACGACCGCGTGCTCTTCATCAACACCCTCTTCCAGGAGGATCCGGCCCTGTTCCAATCCACCATCGCCCAATTCAACGAGATGCAGACCCTGGATGAGGCCGAGGCTTATATCGAAACGCATTTCCCCGGTTGGAACCTGGATTCCGACATCGCCTTCCGCTTTATGATGGCGGTCCGCCGCAAACTGCAATAGGAAGATGGCAGGCCGGCTGTACATCGTCCCGACTCCGGTCGGGAATCTGGAAGACATGACCTACAGGGCCGTGCGTGTCCTGCAGGAAGCGGATTTGATCCTGGCCGAAGATACCCGGACGAGTTCGGTCCTGCTGCACCATTACGGGATTTCGGGCAAGCTGATGTCGCATCACAAATTCAACGAGCACCAGACGGTAGAACTGATCAAGGAAAAGATTCTCGCGGGGACAAATGTCGCGCTGATCAGCGATGCCGGAACGCCCGGCATTTCCGATCCGGGCTTCCTGTTGGCGCGCACCTGCGCCCGCGAAGGCATTGAGGTGCAGACGCTTCCGGGGCCTACGGCCTGTATCCCCGCCATCGTATCGTCCGGACTCCCCTGCGACCGGTTCTGCTTTGAGGGTTTCCTGCCCGTGAAAAAAGGCCGCCAGACTTTGCTGAAGGCGCTGGCGACAGAGACCCGGACCCTGGTTTTCTACGAATCGCCTTATCGGTTGCTGAAAACGCTGGAGCAGCTGGCCGAGTTTTTCGGTGCCGACCGCGAATGCAGCGTGGCCCGGGAGATTTCCAAAATCCACGAAGAACACCGGCGCGGCACGCTGGCCGAGGTAGCCGCCTGGTACAAAGAACATGAACCCAAAGGAGAGATCGTCCTGGTCGTGGCGGGCGCATCTGTCCGAAAAAAACATCCCGAACCCACAGAAGAATAAAACAAACAAACGACAAGACTATGGAAAACAACGAAAAACGGGGGAAGCTGTCCGCTTCTTTCATTATGGGCGCCGTCGCCCTCGCCTTCCTGGCCATCGGTTACCAGACCGCCCTCTTCGTCCACCGCGCCACCCAGTTGCATATCCTCGCCGCCAAAGAGGCCCCGGATACGGTGTATGTCGTTGAGCGATGGGTGGATACGGCCGACGCCGCATCCCCTGAAAGCGGTGCGGCAGGCCATCATAACGGGATCGTCCGATACGAACAGCGGCGGAATGCGAGTCATAGCCGGCCGGTGCAGCGGGTTCGCGAACAAGCGGAGCCCCGCCGCTACGAGTCCTTCCGGTTCAACCCCAACACCGCCACCATCGAGGACCTCAAACGCCTGGGATTCACGCAGAAACAGGCGGAAGCCATCGACCACTACCGCCAGAAAGGCGGCCGTTTCCGCCGCAAGGAGGATTTTGCCAAATCCTTCGTGGTGGCCGATTCGGTGTTCCGGCGGCTGGAAGCCTTCATCGACATTCCCCAAATCGACCTCAACCGGGCCGATTCGGCCGCCTTCGACACCCTTCCCGGCATCGGCGGATACTTTGCCGCGAAGATGGTATCGTACCGGGAGCAGCTGGGCGGCTATTCCTACCCCGAACAACTGATGGATCTCTGGCACTTCGACCAGGAGAAATACGACGGGCTGAAAGACCTGATTACCCTGACGCCGCCGGAGCCCTATCCCCTCTGGACGCTGCCGGAGGAGGAACTGAAGAAGCATCCGTATATCCGCGACGCGGCCCACGGGGTGGTCCTGTTCCGCGAGCATCATTCCCGGGAGCAGTTGACGGTGGAAGGATTGGAAAAAGCCGGCGTCCTCCCTGCGGAAGACGCCGGCCGTCTGGCCCGCTGCCGTCTGGTGCAACCGTAGCCGTTGAATGCCTTTTAAATGTCGCCCAGGATAAAACCGAAGGAAATGGTCTGAATATCGGGACTGGCGCCGCCCTTCAGCACCTTGCAGGGGTTCCATTTGCAATAAATGCCAAAGACTTTCCAGCGGAGACCGCCTTCCACGTGGAAGGAAAACGGCTCCAGGCGGACATCCGGGGTCCGGTCTTTCTTGCTGTCCCCGGCCACGTTGTATTTATCGCGGATACGGCCGTTGAAATTGAAATCCAGGGCTGGACCGGCATACAGCCTGCACTCATCCAAGCGGAGATTCAGGCGGACCGGCAGGGTGAAGGTGTTGTAGCGGAAGGCCGAACTGGCCGATGACCACTCGACAGGAAACGTCTGGAGCAGGGTGGCATCATTCGTCCGGACGAAACGGTTGTCCGTGGAACGGAGTGAATAGTAGCTCCAATCCAGGGAAGCGCTCACCGACCAGCCCACGCGTTTCTTCCGGGAATAAGAAGCATAGCCCCACTGGAAGACATTGATGGTCAGGTCCGAGCAGAAACGGGGAGAGACGCTCATACCCGTCACATCTTTCGCGGTATTGGCCCAACCCAGCATCAGGTATTTCAAACCGCCATAGAAGAAGCCCTTGCGCGGATTGGGAAGCGGTTTTTTGGTTCTCCTTTCCTCCGGCCTGCGTAAAATGTCCCAGTTAAAGAAATCGAAATCGCTTACCCGTTCAGTGGTCTGCGTACCCGAACCCGGATAAATCCCAGTCTCATACGTGTACCTGTAGTCCTGATTGCCTTTCAACCCTTTAACCGTTATGGAAACCGAATTTTCTCCTTCCTTCAAGATAACCTCATAGGGTTTGTAGAAGGTAATCCTACGAACGCTGTCTTTCGTGACAATTTCCGGATTCCCGTGTTCTATTTCACGACCTATTAAACGAGTAGCCGTGTTCTGAGCGGCAGTTGTCATGGCAACCGCCAGCAACGGAATGTAAATCAATCTTTTCATATCTAATAACATTATCTCCCTAATAAACTTTTTCTAATTTCATATATGGACTCATACTGTCCAAAGGAACGTTTCCCTCCATATACAGCAGGACCACGGACATCCGTCCCTTTTCTGCCGGGCGACACTGGAAACAGAGCAGCCGGCAACTGTCTTTCGCATCAAAACCCAATATGGCAAAATCCAGCATACCCTCGGTACGATGAATGTCCCGGCGATCCGCACCTTGGGCATCCTGCTCGATATCGGCCACCATCGCTTTCAAGGTCTCGACAGGTGCGCTCATTTTCGCACAGCGGTAATACGTCAGGTGATAGTCCGAGATAGCCTTGGCAGAAGATACTTCCGACAGAGAAAAATTCTGCAGGCCCGCCTCTCCCTTCTTATTAAACCACTGAGAACTTTTCAGGGTTTCCAATCCGCTTTGGGCAAATGTCGGAACGATGAGCGACACAGCCAATAAAAAAACAAGCAATTTCTTCATATCATTTAAAAAAGAGGTTCAATGTTCCATCGATATCCGCCGCCTTTTCATTGTTGAAAAAGTCGTCGAGGGTAGACCGGACATCGGCCAGTATCACATCCCGGTCATAGATGGTCTGTCCGTCGGCCAGGACCATCCTGCAGGCCTGCCGCTCGGAACAGATCCACGAAAAAGCGCCCACGCCAAAGACGACGACGGCAACGGAAGCGGCCACGGCCAGCCATCGGCGCGCGGGACGCGCGGGAGCGGCGCGTCGGGCCGATTCCACCGCGAAATAGCCCATCACCGCTTTCACGCCATCAAAGGCCGGATCGTCGGTCGTGGCCAGGAAGCGGCGGAATTCCGCTTCTTCCGACGGGCTCAGCGCCGCATCGAAATACCGGTCTATCCATGCTTTATATTTCTCCATAACTCTGATAGATTTCCAAAATCACTTTTCGCGCACGGCTCAGGTTCATCCGCACGGCGGCGGGCTCCATATCCAGTTCCCGGGCAATCTCTTCCAGCGACACCGATGCGAATTCCTTTCTCCATACGATGTAGCGCTGCACCTCGTTCAGCCGATGTTCCACCGCCTCCCGGACCGCCAGCAACATCCTTTCCTTCCCCTCCGACCCCGAGGAATCTTCCGCGACCGTTTCCCGGAAGTTCTCCGGAAAGGCTCCCGTTTTCCGTTCGTGCCGCCACTGGCTTACCGCCACATGGCGGACCGCCGTCTGCAACAGGGCCTCGGCCTCGGAACTGCTTTTCACGGGATACCGGCGTCGCCACAGGCGGTAGAAGGCTTCCTGCAACGCATCGTCCGCAGCCGACCCACTGCCCAGGATGCGGGCGGCGCTGCCACGCAGCCTCTCCCTCAGGTCAAGATAAGTCCGTGTCAACAGATCCTGTTTCATACGCTGCCTATAAAACGCACAAGAAGCGGAAACGTAACAAAAAAAGGAATATTTAACTGCGGGGATGGTGTTCCAGGACGGAGCGCTGCCAGGTCGAGGAATCGATATGGGTGTAGATTTCCGTGGTAAGGATGGATTCATGCCCCAGCATTTCCTGCACCACCCGCAGGTCGGCCCCGTTTTCAATCAGGTGAGTAGCAAAGGAATGGCGGAAGGTATGCGGGGAAATCTCTTTGTGAATCCCGGCCGCCATAGCCTGCTTTTTTACCAGGTTGAACACGGAAATACGGCTCAAGGCACGCCCGTCCTTATTTAAAAAGAGGAGGTCTTCAAAGCCCCGCTGCGCTTCTTCCCGGACTTCCAGATAGGCTCCGATGGCCTGGGCGGCCATTTCGCCCAGGGGAACCAGCCGTTCTTTGTTGCCCTTCCCCACCACGCGGACAAAGCCTTCATCCAGATAGACATGGGATACCTGCAGGTCGGTGAGTTCGCTCACCCGCAGGCCGCAACCGTACAGGACCTCCAGGATGGCCCGGTCGCGCCGGCCGAACCGTTTGGACAGGTCTACGGAGGCCAGGATGGCGTCTACCTCTTCTACCGACAAGACCTCGGGCAGGTAGCGCCCCAGTTTGGGCGTATCAATCCCGTCGCAGGGATTGTCCGGCCTGTCCCCTTCCAGCGTCATCCAGGTAAAGAAGGAGCGCAGGGCGCTCAGCAGACGGGCCTGGGAGCGCTTGGAAAGGAGGTCGGATATTTGGACCAGATAGTCCAGGATATCATCGGACAGGACTTCGGCCGGTTCTTTCCGGACCAGGGCGAAAAAGGCGTTCAGGTCCGACAGGTACGACGCCCGCGTATGGGGCGAAAGGTTCCGCTCCAGGCTCAGGTAATACGCATAATCCTGCAGGGTCTTTTCGGTCAGGGTCACTGGAGGGTGCCGTAATGATGGGTATAATCCAACTGCTGGTCTACGAAGCCGGTCTTGTACACCACCTCGTAATCCACCACCTTATTGCCTTTCTTCACGGGGACGATGTCCGGATTCAGGAAGCCGCCATAAGGCTTCAGTCCCAACTTGCCATAGCGTTCCAGCACCTCTTTATGCAGGTCCGGGTCGATATGCACCGCGTACCGGTCCACGAGGGCTTTGCCGGCAGCATAGTCCCCTTCCGATTTGATGCGCTGGATCTCGGCCAGCAGGCTGGCGAACAGGCCGCGCAGGGCCTCGTAATCGTTCACCGTGAAATAGGTCTTTCCGTCCCGGATTTTCTTTTCGATCACGTTTTTGTCCCGTCCTTTCTCATAGCACCATTCGGCAATGAGTTTGCGGTTCTGCATATGGGATTCGGTATTGTCCCGTCCCAGTTCCACCCGGCTGAACTGGACCATCAGACCGTTGCGGATATAACCATCGTAATGCGGCTTATAGGCCTCTGCCGAAGGCATGATGCCCAATTCCACCAGCTTCGGGTCTGCAATATAGTAGAGGCCGAACAGGTCGGCGCGGGCTTCCTCCAGGGTGGATTGATATTCGCCCAGGGCCGATGTGGACACACCCGGCAGCAACTGGCCGGAACCGTGTCCCAGGCACTCATGCAGGTCGGTATGCACCTCGTCGGCATACTCGCCGTCTTTCTTGTAGGCGTCGATTTCCTCCTGCGACCAGGCGAATTCCGCGAGGGTGCTGTTGGGCGATTCCATCGCGGCGAACGCATAGGCATGGGTGATATTGGCAATGGTAACGCTCTTGGAACCGTGCTCCTTGCGGATCCAGTCCGCATTGGGCAGGTTGATGCCGATAGGCGTAGAAGGATAGCAGGCGCCCGCCATACACACGGCGTTCACCACCTTGGCCGACACCCCCTTGACGGCTTTCTTCCGGAAGCGCGGATCCACGGGCGAATGGTCCTCGAACCACTGGGCATTGGCGCTCAAGGTCTCGGTCCGGGCCGATGCCGCCTGGTCCTTGATGTGGACGTAGCCTTCCCAGGTTGCCTTGCGGCCCAACGGGTCATCATAGTCCTCGATAAAACCGTTGATAAAGTCCACCGTTCCCAGGGTATCCTTCACCCATTCGATATTGAACGCATCCCAAAGCCGCAGGTCGCCGGTCTTGTAATAATCGATCAGCAGGCCCAGCGCCTTCTTCTGGATGTCGTTTTCGGCCACTTCGCGGGCCAGTGCCAGTTCTCCGCAAATCTTTTCAATGGCCGCTCCGTACAAGCCCCCCTCCTTCCAGGGAATCTCTTTCACAACCCCGTCAGGACCCTTTACCACCTTGGTATTCAAGCCATAAGAAATGGGCTCCGGGTCGGAGGGGTCGGCCTGGGCGGCATAGAACTGCTCCACCTCCGGCCGGGTAACGCCTTCGTAGAAGTTCACGGCAGACAAGGCCACGATGTCCCCGTCCCGGGAGGTCGAGCGCCGCTGCGGCAGCGCCTTCGGATCATAGATGAAATCCAGCAGGTCGGCATCGGCACAGCCGGCTTTGTCCATCAGCGAGGCGAAATAGGCCTTCGGGCAGGCGGGCACGAACTTATCCTCGGCATAGTGATGATGGACGCCGTTGCTGAAAAAGACCCGTTTGGCATAGGTCTCGAAAGCCGGCCAATCCGGTGCGGAACGATCCACAGAGGCATCCGACAGAATGGTTTCCAGCACCTTCCGGATGGGCAGGTTGTAGCGGCAATACTGGTCCCAGGTAATGTCCCGGCCATATTTGGCCGCCTCGCTCAGGTGATAGGCATATTCTTTCTGTTGCAGGCTCAGTTCCTCCCACCCCGGAATCCGGTAGCGGATGATTTTCAGGTCTGCAAATTCTTCCATCAAATACTTGAAGGAATCCGTTCCTTCCTTGGGTGCGCAAGATGCCAGAACGGCAGCCGAAAGCGCAATCAACATGGTCTTTCCCGATTTCATATCCTCATTTTGCATATTCATACATACAAAGATAGGAATATTTTTTGTATATTTGTCAGTTGAACCGCATGCCCGATGAGGAGAATCCTGCATATCATCCCGCTGCTGGCGACCGTATTTGCGGCCGCCCTTTCCGGCATTTCCTGCAGCAAGGATTCCGATTTCGACATCTCCGACGAGACCGGCCGCCAGGGCCATATCGTCCACCCGGAGGAGATGGAGACCCGAAGCGCGATGATTCTGGTTTCGGCGGGCTTCAATGACCTCAGCAACTATCTGAAAGAGGATATCGAAGATTTGGGCGAGTCCTATCTTCCCGAGGACAACCGGTACAACGACCTGGTCTTCGTCTACAGCCGGCAGCCCTCATCGCCCGGAGTTTATTCCGTCCCCACCGCACCGGTTCTCATCCGCATGTACAGAGACCGGGAGGGAGCGGCTGTCATGGATACGGTCCTGCGGCTGAACACCGATGCCGTCGCCTCCTCGAAGGCCTCCATGCAAAAGGTTCTTACTTATATTAAAGATAATTATCCGGCCGCCCACTACGGAATTGTCCTGTCTTCTCACGGAACCGGCTGGCTGCCCCAGGGATACTTTTCCAGTCCAGACAGCTATGACAGTTACGGAGCCCCGCAGCGGAAGAAGATGCAGCGGTCTTCTGCGCCGGTCCTCTATGTCGATCCCGGATACGACCCGTCGCTTCCCGCCGTCAAGACCATCTGCCAGGACAAGGTAATGTCCTCCGGTGTGCTCTATTCCTATGAAATGACCCTGCAGGACCTGGCGGAATCCATTCCCATGCATCTGGACTATTTCCTGCTGGATGCCTGCCTGATGGGCGGGGTGGAAACCGCTTTCGAAATGAAAGACCTGTGCGATGTGATTGCCTTCTCCCAGACCGAAGTCCTGGCCCAGGGCTTCGATTACAAGACTATGACCACCCATCTCCTGCAGACCCGTCCGGCCGCGCCCGAGAAAGTCTGTTCCGACTATTTTGAGTATTACGCCGCCCAGACGGGGGTTTACCAATCGGCCACCATTTCCTTGATGGACTGCCGGAATCTGGACCAACTGGCCGCGGTTTGCAAGGAGTTGTTCGAAAAATACCGCACCCAGATTGCTGCGGTGAATCCCAATAAGGTCCAAGGCTATTTCCGGAGCAACAAGCATTGGTACTACGACCTCAAGGACATCTTTACCGTGGCTGGCATCAGCGCCGAGGATAGCGCCGCCCTGGACAAGGCCCTGGCCGCCTGTACCCTTTATAAAAATGCTACGCCCTACTTCATGAACGAGTTTCCCATCCGGGCATACAGCGGTCTATCCATGTACCTGCCGGCCAACGGATCCCCCTATCTGGACAACGCATACAAGGAATTGGCTTGGAATCAGGCCACGGCTCTTGTAAAATAAGAATAATCTACTTATCTTTGCAGCCCCAAAATAAAAGCAAATAGCTTTTGGTGCAATGGGGTCCGGTTGTATTTCCGGACTGAGTAACACATTTTAAAACAAAAAGCATGAAGCATTTTGAACTGAAAGGCCAGATCCGCCAGGTCGGAAACAAGGCCGTCATCAAGGCCTTCCGCCGCCAGGGTCTCGTTCCCTGCAACCTCTATGGCCAGGGTCTGGACAATGTCCTCTTCACCGTTAACGATCGCGATCTCCAGGGCCTCCTGAACACGCCGGCTTCCCACATCGTAGACCTCGTCCTCGATGGCAAGTCCTACACCGCCGTCGTGCACGAACTGCAGTTCCACCCGGTCAAGGACAACTGCCTGCACGTGGATTTCCTCGCCGTTGGCGAAGAGAAGCCCATCGCTATCAACGTTCCGATTACCATCAGCGGTCACTCCGTGGGTGTACAGCAGGGTGGTAAGTTCATCAAGGGTGTCCGTTCCCTGAAGGTGAGCGCCCTCATGGCCAACCTGCCGGACGAACTTCCCGTGGACATTTCCGAACTGGGTCTCGGCCAGCGCATCGTTGCCTCCGATCTCCATTATGAGAACGTCAACATCATCTCTCCGAAGGATACTATCATCTGCTCTGTCAAGGCTACGCGCGCTTCTGCAACCGCAGCCACGGAAGAAGCAGCCGAGTAGTTCCGAACCGGAAAACGTGCCCGGGATGAACTACCTTGTCGCAGGATTGGGTAACATTGGCGCTGAATACGCCAACACCCGGCACAACATTGGATTTATGGTATTGGATGCCTGGGCACAGGCATCCGATACTGTTTTTGCGACCGAACGGTATGGGGACCTGTGCACGGTATCGTTCAAGGGCCGCAAATTCTATCTGCTCAAGCCTTCCACCTATATGAACCTGAGCGGCAACGCCGTTCGCTACTGGGTTCAGAAACTGAATATCCAACCGGAAAACCTGATTGTGGTCTGCGACGACCTCAACCTTCCCTTCGGCACCCTCAGGATGCGGCTGGACGGCAGCAACGGCGGTCACAACGGTTTGGGAAATATCGAACAGCAACTCGGAACGCGCCAATATGCCCGCATCCGCGTGGGCATCGGGAAGGAGTTCCATCCCGGCGAGCAAATCGATTATGTATTAAGCGATTTCACTTCGGAAGAGAAAGAAATGATCCCGGATTTGTGCAAAAAAGTGGCCGATGGAATCCGGACTTTTGCCACCGCCGGTCCCCAAATGGCTATGAATTTGCTGAATATTCGAAAGAAATAATAATATTTTAACGTTTTTTCTTGCTTTTATTCAATTAATTGCATAACTTGCACAGGGTTTAGAGAATACAATTTTTTTAGAACCAATATTTTTTATTTAAAATTTAATTACCATGAAGAAGCTGGTTGAAAAAATTCAGGCCGAAATCGACGCCTTCGTCGTAAACGCCGGTGCACAGGTTGTTAAGGGTAACAAGGCCGCTGGCGCTCGCGCTCGCAAGGCTGCCCTCGAGCTCATGAAGGACCTCAAGGAGTTCCGTAAAGTATCCGTCGAAGAGGCCAAGAAGTAATCTTCTTCCGAAAGAAAGATACAGTCGGGCTCCCACCCGACTGTATTTTTTTTATATCTTTGCAAACAAAACAGTATTGTAATATGGCCATACGACGGTATATCTTCCTCCTTATCTTATTCGTTATCAGTTCGCTGGGCGTTCAGGCAGGGCCTGCCAATCCACGTCCCTTCACCCTGACCCAACCGGACGGAACCACGTTTATCGCCCGGCTTACCGGGGATGAATTCGCCCATGTCCTGAAGACTATGGACGGGGCCGCCATTATCCAGGACGAGGACGGATGGTATTGCTACGCCTTTTTCGAGAACGACGCCACCCTTCATTCCTCCGGTTATCGGGTAGGGGCCAATACCCCCGGGATGATTACGGCGGCCGCCCGGCAGATACCCGTCGAGGCCCTGCAGGAAAAGGCTTCCCGCGCCCGCAAGTTTTATCAGATGGGAAGGGGGGTGGCTCCGGCTTCCCTTCCGGCCACAAAAACACCCGCCAAACGGAAAGGACTCGTCCTGCTGGTACAGTTTCCGGATCTGCCTTTCACCTATACAAAAGAAGATTTTGAGCAATTGATCAACGGATCCGGCCCCTTTTCGGCCAGACAGTATTTCAACGACCAGTACCTGGGAAAATACGAGTTCGAGTTCAACGTCTCCGATATCCTGACCGTCTCGAAAAGCTATATCTATTATGGGAAAGACGAGAACGATACTGACGATCATGCGCACGAAATGATCACAGAAGCATGCAGACTGGCGGTTGCCAACGGCATTGACATGTCAGAATACGCTCAGATTGATCCCAATGAGGTAGACAATATCTTTGTTATCTTTGCCGGACCGGACCAGGCAGAGGGTGCATCATCTAACCACATTTGGTCGCACGCTTGGGTCATCTGGAATGAAACGCTTATCCTCAACGGGAAAAAAATATACAGGTATGCCTGTACTTCAGAGCTTAACTCTCGCAATTCAATAAACGGTATCGGTTCGTTCTGCCACGAATTCTCCCATACCCTTGGGACAGAGGACCTGTACGATGTCGACTATGCCTCTTCGGGAGGCAAGAGTAACGGTATGTGGCATTACACGTGCATCATGGACGGCGGAAACTTCAACAACAACTCGAAAACGCCTCCGTATTACAATGCCATCGAACGGCAAATGCTCGGCATCTCCCACGAAATGCCGCTCACCGTGGGAACCCACACGCTCCAGCCCATCCATATCGCAGGTGACTGCTACCGGTTCGACACCGACACCGAAGGAGAATACTTCCTTTTCGAGTGCCGTTCCAATGAAAAGTGGGATGAGTACATCCAAGGTTCGGGCCTGCTGATTTACCACATCGATAAATCCACCGTACGGACGATTGAGAAAGCCGATTCCAGGACACCCAAAAAGCTTTGGGAAGATTATAATATTAACGTTTGTCCCGATCATGAATGTGCCGACTTGGTAGAAGCCACTTCGGGCTTGCTCGCGTTTGATCAAGATGGGTTCCTTAAAAATATTCCAACCCTCCTCATCTTCTATCCCACGGTACAAAACAATTCCTTTACGCCTATGACGGGCCCTGCTTTCGTTGCTTGGGACGGGACTCCCGCACCTTTTTCCATCATCGGAATCAAACGATTGGAGGATGGAAGCGTTTCCTTCACCGTCATCCCCGGAGACGGCATTCCGGATGTAACCGACTTGGAGAAAGTCCTGTTCCAGGATGCCGCCATCCTGAACTGGGGGGCCAGTCAAAGTGATTTCCTGGGCGATGCGCTCGTTACCTGGGGGCCTACCGGCGGAAAGACGAAGAGTGTAACGGTCAAGGCCGATCAAAATGGCCGGTACGGCATTCTGCTGGAGGGTTTGGAGCCATCTTCCCCTTACAGCGTAGACATCCGCCTGATGATTGGAGAAGCCGAAGGCACCGCCGTGCAAACCAGTTTCATTACCAAGAGTTACGCCTCCCCCGCTACGCCTTACATCTGGCTTCCGACAACGGGACGGAACAATGACGGCACCTTCCCTGCCGGGACACGGCTCCCGCTCCGGGTGTACAATGTACCGGATGCCACCAACGTAAGCTGGTCCTTCCAGGGCCGTCCCATCATCCCGGACGCAGACTGCTGGTGGACCGTGCCCTCATCCGGCGAACTGCAGGCCCTGGTGACCTACCCGGACCGGACACAGGAAATCATTTCCAAAACCCTTACAATTAAATAGGTATGAAAAAGCTGATTCTTCCGATAATCCTGGCGGTCCTGGCGGCCTGCACCCCCAAAGAGACAGTGGATGAGGTATTCGTCCAATCCACCGACATCCAGTTACGCATCGACGGTGTTACCCTCCATACCTATAACCCCCTCACCTGGCAGTTGGGTTACAATAAAAACAAACGGCAGTTCCGGGTGATGAAGGACGATGGCAGCGCCTTCTACACGCTCACCTGCTCCGCCCTGCCTGCCCAAATGGACCAGACCCTCGAGGCCGCTCTGGAATGGACGTCCGGCAGCTCCGTCAAAAACGAATCGGACTTGTCGATGAAGGTAGTCAAAACCGATGCCGAGGGCACCGTCTGGCTGTGGTGCAACGATAAAAAAATCGGAGTATCCATGCGGACACTCCGATAAATCACCCTTTCTGAAGATGGTTTTTTAGAACGAGGTCGCGATTCCAATGAAATCGTCGGCCTTGAGCGCGGCGCCTCCGATGAGGCCGCCGTCGATGTCCGGCTGGGCGAAGAGTTCCTTCGCGTTGGACGGCTTGCAGCTGCCACCGTAAAGGATGGTCATATCCTCGGCCACGGCCTTGCCGAATTTCTGCTCGATGACGTTGCGGATGCAGGCGTGGATTTCCTCGGCCTGCTCGGCGGTAGCGGTCTTGCCCGTACCGATGGCCCAGACGGGCTCATAGGCAATCACCACGTTTTTCATCTCTTCGGCGGAGAAATTGTAGAGGACGTTCTTGGTCTGAACGGTCACCACGTCGAAATGACGGCCGGCTTCACGCTCATCGAGGTTTTCACCCACGCAGAGGATCACCTTCAGGCCGGCGGCCAGGGCGAGTTTCGTCTTCTCGACCAGTTTCTCGTCGGTCTCACCGTAATACTGACGACGCTCGGAGTGACCCAGGATGGTGTAGGTGCAGCCCACGGAGGTAAGCATGTTCACGCTCACTTCACCCGTGTAGGCGCCCTTCTCATGATCGGCGCAGTTCTGGGCGGACAGGGCCACCTTGGAGCCCTTCAGGACCTCGGCTACGCTGGCCAGATGGGTAAACGGCGGAGCCACGACCAGCTCCACATTGGCGGGCAATTCCTTTGCCTTCTCAACCACGGCTTTGGCGAGTTCAACGCCCTCGGGGACCGTCGTGTTCATCTTCCAGTTCCCGGCTACGATGTACTTTCTCATATTGTAACAATCATTAAAAAATAATTTCATTTTTTGAGCGCGCAAATTTAGCAATTTCATCAGATATTATCAAGATTATCTTATCTTTGCACCTTCATTCCGCAAAGATGTACAGAAAATGGATTTTTACCCTGGTCCTGACCTGCCTGCTCCCCTTCGGAGCGGCCGGGCAATGGCATACTTCCAACCAGTATCACTTTGACAATGCCATCCAGTTCCTGCCGCTGGCCATGGAACTGGGGCTCGGTTTCTGTACACCGCACCAGCAGACGTTCACGGACCGTTTCCTGGTTGCCGCCACGGGATATCTCGTCATGGGTACGACGGTCTTCACCCTGAAGACCTTCACAGCGAGTCCCCGTCCCGACTCGGATGCCACCAATTCCTTTCCCAGCGGCCATACAGCCACGGCCTTTCTGGGTGCGGAACTGGTCCGGCTGGAATACGGTACCGGCTGGGCGATCGGTGCGTACAGCATCGCCACACTGACGGCGGTCATGCGCGTGTATCACGACCGGCACCGGATAGAGGACACCCTGGCCGGTGCGGGTATCGGCATCCTGTCTGCCCACATCGCCCGTCGGCTCCTGCCGGTTTGGAAGGATCTGCTGAACCTGGAAGGAACCCCCGTACAAATGAGCGCCCTCCCCTGCTGCCTACCCACCCAAAAGGGGGCGGTGCCCGGAATCGCCCTGGCCGTACGGTTTTAGAAGTTTTGGAATCTTCGGCACAAAACGGTAACTTTGTAAGTTTGAAAATAAAAGAGAATAAGATATGATCAATTTTGTTGAGGAGCTTACCTGGAGAGGCATGATCCAGGACATCATGCCCGGAACGGAAAAGAAACTGATGGAAGGCCCCCAGGCGGCCTACGTAGGCATTGACCCCACTGCCGATTCCCTGCACATCGGCCACCTGGTAAGCGTGATGATTTTGAAACACTTCCAGCGCTGCGGCCACAAGCCCATCGCCCTCGTCGGCGGTGCCACAGGCATGATCGGAGACCCGTCCATGAAAAGCGCGGAACGCAACCTGCTGGACGAAGAAACGCTTACCCACAATGTGGCCTGCCTCAAGGCCCAGCTGGCCCGTTTCCTGGACTTTGAGTCCGACGCCCCCAACAAGGCCGAGCTGGTGAACAACTACGACTGGATGAAGGACTACAGCTTCATCAACTTTATCCGCGACATCGGCAAACACATCACCGTCAACTATATGATGGCCAAGGATTCCGTAAAGAAGCGCCTCTCCCGCGACAGTTCGGAAGGCATGTCCTTTACCGAATTCAGCTACCAGCTCATGCAGGGCTACGATTTTTACTGGCTTTGGAAGCACAAAGGCTGCATCCTGCAGTTGGGCGGCAGCGACCAGTGGGGCAATATCACCACCGGCACCGAGCTCATCCGCCGCATGGACGGCGGCGAAGCCTTCGCGCTGACCTGCCCGCTCATCCGCAAGGCAGACGGCACCAAGTTCGGCAAGACCGAAAAAGGCAACATCTGGCTGGATGCCGAGCGCACCAGTCCGTACGAGTTCTACCAGTTCTGGATGAATGTGGCCGATGACGATGCCGAGCGCTACATCAAGATCTTCACCATGCTGGACCGTGCCACCATCGAGGCACTCATCGCCGAGCACCGCGAGGATCCCGGCCAGCGCAAACTCCAGAAGGTCCTGGCCCGCGAAGTAACCGTCATGGTCCATGGGCAGCAGGCCTACGACAAGGCCGTAGAGGCATCCCAGATGCTCTTCAGCGGCAATTCCGAAGCCCTTCGCTCGCTGGACGAGAAGACCTTCCTGGCCGTCTTCGGCGACGTGCCTTCGTTCGATGTTCCCCGTTCCGAACTGCCTTGCGGCCTGCTGGACCTGCTGGCCGTCAAGACCGCCATCTTCCCCTCCAAGGGAGAAGCCCGCAAGATGGTCCAGGGCAACGGCGTGAGCCTGAACAAGGACAAGGTTGCCGACATTGACTACCAGGTTGGCGAAAAGGATATCGTGAACGGTCACTACATCCTGGCCCAGAAAGGCAAGAAGAACTACTTTATCATCAACGTGAAATAATGGAAAAGGCTCCCTCCACCCGTCAGCTTAAGATTGCCCGCGAAATCCAGAAAGACCTGGCCGAGATCCTCCGCAGCAAGGGGATGGCGGCTTTCGGCGGGGCCATGGTCACAGTGAGCGAGGTCCGGGTTAGTCCCGACCTGTCCATTGCCAAGACCTATGTAAGCATCTTCCCTTCCGCCAAGGCCGAAGCCGTGATGGATATCTTGAACGAGAACCTGCGCACCTACCGGGGTGAGCTGGGACGCATCGTGGGCAAGCAGCTGCGCATCGTCCCGGAGATTGTTTTCTACCTGGACACCAGCCTGGACTATGCCGAGCATATCGAGGAACTGCTGAAAAAATAGCCAATGCACCTGCCGCTATTCATAGCCCGGCGCTACCTGTTTGCCAAGAAATCGCACAATGTCATCAACATCATTTCTGCGATCAGCGCAATCGGTATGGCCGTGGGGACGGCGGCCCTCATCCTGATCCTGTCCATTTACAATGGCTTTGACGCCCTGGTCCACGACTCGCTGAACAGCGTGGAACCGGACCTGCTAATTGTCCCTGAACGGGGCAAGGTCTTCCTCCCCGACAGCACGGCCTTCGACCGGATGGCCGCCCATCCCGACATCTCCACCATCTGCAACGTCCTGGAAGAGAAAGTCTTCCTGACGTACGACGGCCATCAGGGAATTGTCCGCGCGAAAGGCGTGGACCGCGTCTATGAAGAGGAGGCTCCCGTTCGCGAACACGTCCAGGAAGGCACCTTCGAGCTGCACCGCTACGGCAAACCCTGGGCCGCGGTCGGGACGGGCCTGGCCTGGCAGATGGGGATCCGCCCGCGTTTCGTGGCCTCTATGGAACTGTTTTTCCCGGACCGCGGCCGCAACCTCTCTGTGGCCAATCCCGCCGCCTCGCTGCATTCCGTCCGGCTCCGTCCGGCCTGCCTGTTTTCCATCAATTCCGCGGTGGATCAGGAACTGATCATCCTGCCCATCGAGGTGATGCATGAACTGCTGGGATATACCGGCGAGGTGAGCGCCCTGGAAATCCGCCTGGTCGATGGCACCCGAATAACAAAAGTCCAAAACGACCTTCAGGACATCCTTGGGCCCGAATTCCGGGTGCTGGACCGCCTGGGACAGAATCCTACCTTGTATAAGATGATGCGTTACGAGAAAGCAGCCGTCTTCCTGATCCTGCTCTTCATCATCATTGTCATCGCCTTCAATATTTTCGGCAGCCTTTCCATGCTGATGATTGAAAAGGAAGAAGACATCCGCACCCTCCGGGCGCTGGGCGCACAGGAAAAAACCATCCGCCGCACCTTTGTGCTGGAAGGATGGCTCATCTCCCTGCTCGGCCTGGCCGCCGGGGTGGTTGTCGGCCTGGGGCTCGCCCTGGCGCAGCAGCATCTGGGGCTTGTCAAGATGCCCGGCAACTTCCTCACAGGAGCCTATCCGGTCATCGTAAAAGCCGGCGACATCCTGTGGACGGCCGCCGGCGTATCACTCGTGGGCTATCTCATTGCCCGCCTGCCTGTCAGAAAGCTTCCTCGCTAGCGAACATCGGATCCCAGGCGGGAAGCAGGATGGGTTTCTGGGAGAGCAGGGCCTGCACATCGGCGGGCACGTATTTCTTCTCCACCACCAGGCGGAACATATACTCATTGAACCACTCGTCGGTCATGATGATGTTCCCCTTCCAGCCGGAATCGCCCCAGCTATTCTCCACCATCCACTTCACGGGCTGTCCGTCCTTCAGGTCAACCGCAATAAGGGTCATGGCATGGGAAGAGCCGCTGGCGTGGGTCTGTACCCGCTGGCGCTTGTCCATGGTAAACTGCACGCCCAGCAGGGACTCGTAGTCGAAATTGTTCAGGTCGCATATGCCCCGGTCACGGTCCAGAAACTTGGCCACGTCGCAAGAGAAATACATGGCATCGCCGCCCTTGATAGACGCAATGGCCATTTCCTTGATCTGCTCAATAGGGAGATTCACATATACCCAGTTGTGTCCGTCATAGGTATGGCGGTCATACTCAATCTCATAGACCTTTCCGTATTCGCGGCAAGGGTCATTCATCAGCATAACATAGTTGTTCTCCAGATCCTGGCTGACATACTCCTTGCAGAAAGACTGCGGGGTATAGGTCTTGGTGTTGACGGCATTGCCCTTGGCGTCGCGACGGGTCCACTCGAACTCGGTCGGAGGAACGCCCAGGGTGAGGGCCAGGATGCGATAGACCTCCTTCAGCATATCCACCTTCATCTGCTGCAGATCGGCCTTCTTGCCGGCTTCGCGCAGTTTCAGGCCATCCTGACGGAGCAGGGTTGCCAACTGACCGCGCACGGCCGAGGTACTGTTCGAGGTCAGCGTCTCGGGGAACACGTCCGACGGCACCACGCCGTATTTGGTCACCAGGTCGGCTACGCCCGTAAAAGTGCCGCCGTCGCTGATGGGATGGGCGAACAGCCAGTCCACCGTCCGGTCTTCAAACGGCTTCTCACGGGTATCGATAACCGCCTGGAGGAAAAGGTTCGCTTTTTCCAGCTGATCATAGAAGAAGCAGTAGTTCTGGCTGAACTGGAAGTCCCCCAGGTCGAAACGGTCGATGGTGGAGGCGCGAAGAACGTTCAAGCCGGTGAACAGCCAGCAACGGCCGGACTGCTTCTGGTTGGTACGTCCCTTGGTCTTGACCATGTCGCTGAAATGCGTATCAATCATCACGCTGCGCTCTGCGTTCTTGGCCAGCACCGGCAGCGAAGCATTGTTCATGGCATTGCGGAGGGCTTTGTCCGTGGCCGTTCCTTCATAGCCTTTCCGGATTTCGGAAAGGACCTGCTCGGAGAGGCCGCCCTGCTGGGCGAAAGCGCTCACACCGAGGAGCATCGTAGCAAATACAAGTACTTTTTTCATATCGATTATTGGTTTTCTTCTTCCAAAGATGCAGCCAGGGCGCCCGGGATGACCGATTCGCGCCCGCCAATCATCCGCCCGCCCGTCTTCAGGGCGGCGTTGGAACGTTTGCGCGTAGCACCCAGTTTCTCCAGTTTGGCCACTTTTTTCACCACGCTCTGCGACGATTCGGTGAGCAGGCGGGACGATTCCCCGTAGCTCTTGTTCAGCGCTTCCAGGCGTTCGCCCACCTTGACATATTCTCCCATCCAGTTTTCCAGGGCGCTCATCAGTTCGGAAGCCGTCTTGAAGACTTCCTGGATGTTGCGCTGCTGGTCGAACTGCCGCCAGGCCACCAGAATCATGTTCAGCACGATGGCCAGCGACATCTGGCTCACAATGAGCACCCCCTGGTTCTTGGCCTGCTGCCAGAGCAGCGGTTCCTCCTCCTGCATCAGCCGGAAGGCGTTTTCGATGGGGACGAACATGAGGTTGTAGTCGATTTTGCGACGGCCTTCGGGGATGTAGGAGGCATAGTCTTTCCCACGGAGCTCGTCCACGTGCGAACGGATGCTGCGGATGTGCTCGCGCGCCCACTTCTTGCGGTCTTCGGGCAGGGTGGCCTGGTTCCATTCCACGAAGGCCTTGAGGCTCACCTTCGAATCCACGATCACCTCACCGCCGTCGGGATAGTGGACGATGACATCGGGGATGAGGGTGCGCCCTTCATCGCTCTTGATTTCGTGTCCCTGCTCATCGCGCAGCACCCCTTGCACATCGAAATTCACGCCCTCCTGCAAGCCGCTTTCGCGCAGGAGATCTACCAGCAACATCTCGCCGAAATCGCCCTGGGTCTTGCTCTGGCCCGTGATGGCGTCGGCCAGGGCACGGGCCTGGTCGCCAACGCTTCGGCTCTGCTCCGAGAGGATGCGGATCATCTTTTCCATGGAACCGCTGCGTTCGGCATTCTTTTCGTCGGACGATTTGACATGCTCGCTGAATTCCTTGAATTTTTCCTGGATGGGTTTCAGCAGTTCGCCCACGCTCTCGGCGCTGGCTTTGCGAAAATGCTCGCTGTTTTCAGCACTGAGGGCCTTGAAGGCCGTCCGCATCTCTTCCAGCGACTTGGCCGCATGCTCCTTTTCTGCCTTCAGCATCGCCTCCTGGGCCTGTTGCTGGACTTCCAGGCGGCTTTCCAGGGCCGCCTTCTCGCTCTTAAGGCTAGCGACTTCTTCCTGAAGGACATCACGCCGGGCTTCGTAGTCCTGCACCAGGGCGGCTTTCTCTGCCGCATGGCGCCGTTCCTGCAGCACCAGGAAGACCACCGCTATGACGAGCAGCAGCAGCGTTATACAGAATAAAAGTAAGATAAGGTTATCGCTCATGATTCCGAATTCATTCTACCTCGTAAATATACGGATTAATTATTAAATTTGCAGTATCGATGGACCGGAAAAGAAGATATTTCCTCTGCCTGGGCGGTGCCGCCCTGCTCGTCGTCCTGCTTGCCGGGGCCGGCTTGTGCCTGGGAGAGATGCCGCTGCGCCAGGCCCTGGACAGCGGCATCCTCTGGCGTCTGCGGCTGCCCCGCATCGCCACGGCCCTGCTCGCCGGTGCCGCCCTGGCCCTGGGCGGCGCGCAGATGCAGGCCCTTTTCCGCAATCCCCTGGCCGATCCGCACATCATGGGCGTCAGCGGCGGAGCCGGACTGGGCGCCGCCCTCGCCGCCACCCTTTCCACAACCGCCGGAGCAACCCTCCCCATGGCCGTAGCCGCCTTCCTGGGGGCCCTGGCCGCATCGGCCCTTATCCTGTTTACCGCTACGCGCGTGCAGTCGGGGACGCCTCTGCTCATTTTCGGCGTCATGCTGGGCTTCATCCTGAGCGCCCTTACTTCGGTGGTGGCCTATACCGCCGGCGAAGAGAGCCTGAAGGTGTTCTACACCTGGTCGGCGGGCACCTTCTCGTCTGCCCGGCCGCAAGACCTGGTCTGGATTGGCAGTGCCCTATCCCTCTCCATGGCCCTTTCCCTGGCCGACGCCCGGGGCCTCGACCTGGCCCTTTTCGGAGATGATTTCGCCCTCCTCAGCGGCGGCCATCCCGCCCGTACGCGGGTGCTGGCCCTTACCGGCTGTTGCCTGGCCACCGCGGCCGTTACGGCTTTCTGCGGTCCGTTGGGTTTTGCCGGCATCGCATCCCCCCACATTGCCCGGGCCCTGTCGGGACAGGCGGCTCACCGGCAGGTTATTCCGCTGAGCCTGCTCACAGGCGGTGCCATCGCCCTGGCGGCCGACCTGGTGGCCCAGCATGCCCCCACGCCCCTTCCGGCAGGCAGCACGCTGGCCCTCATCGGCATTCCCGTTATCCTTTGGATTTTATTGCGTAAACCGTGGATGGAATGAACCTGATCGTACAAGACCTTGCCGTCGGATATCGCGGCCGTGTAATTGCCAGCGGCATTTCGCTGCAGGCCGCAGCGGGCGACTGTCTCCTCATCTGCGGGCTGAACGGCAGCGGGAAAACCACCCTGCTGCGCACCCTGGCGGGGTTGCTGCCACCCGTGGCCGGATCCTTCCTGGCCAACGGACGTGTAGTGATGGTGCCCACCCGCATCCCCCGCGTGAAAGGCTTTACAGTGAGCGAGTTCCTGCGCCTGGCCACCGGTGCCGCTCCCGCAGACGCCGCCCGCGCCATCGAACAAGCCGGTCTGCCAACCCTGGCCGACAGGGACATTTCCACCCTCAGTGACGGGCAGTTCCAGCGCGCCTGCATTGCCACCGCCCTTTGCCGCCGCGCCGCCGTCATCCTCCTGGACGAGCCCACCGCCTTCCTCGACTATCAAGCCAAAGAGCAGATTCTCGACCTTTTACCCGCCGTGGCCCGCGACACCGGCGCCGCCATCCTCTTCACGTCCCACGACCTGGATGCCGCCCGCAAAATCGCCACGTCGGAATTCCGGCTTCTTTGACCTCCCGTTTTCTGCTGTATACGGCGATTTCTTTAAGACATTTTCAAAAACCTCCTCTCTATAAAAGATCAATATCATGGACTCCTTATTGAAAATATTAGTGTTTTTGAGACGGTTCAGTATATTGTTTATTCTTCTACTTCTTATACTTTTACCGCTATCTTTCGTGTTCACTTTTACTGGCTACTATACCAGCTATAGAGTGTATATATCATATGATGAAGCAAAGGAATTCTGTATATCAAATTATCGAACTGTATATATTGACAAAATATTGAATGATAGTATTCCGCAGTCTCGCTTTATGGCTTCAGTTGGTTCTCCAAGAGACTCTGTACCAGTGTTCTTTTGGCCGGTCTCGCGTTATGCATATAATATAATCACTGTCAGAGGTTTTTATATGCAGGATGGGTCCAGGGAAGAGCGACGGGCAATTCGCCGAGCACACGAAACGTTCGAGAATATGATACTGAAATCATTCCCAGGAAATCCTTCTTGGCAACGATCGAATTATGATCTTTGGTTATTCTATTTTTTTAGCTTTATTAACCCATGGGCTCATGCTCCCGGTTCTTATATCATTTACATATTTATTGCTTTCTTGATTAGTTTATGGTTTTGGAATCCGAAAAAGAAAGGGGTATAATACTCTCGTATTTTAGGACAGGTGCCTAAGTTGAAAAGAAGGCACTTGGCACCATGAAGGCAAACAGATGTTTGCTAGCGAGGAAGCTTTCTAACGTGTAGGCTATCTGTACACCGGCTCGTTCCGTATCAATTGGGACGATTCGAGTGGCCCGCAGCTTGAAAGCGTGGCATCGGTGGGTGGCCGGTTTGTAATGGCGACAGATCCGTCTAACTCATCTTTTACCGCCCAGCAGCACTACTTCATTACCGACCATCTGGGTTCCACGCGGGTCGTTCTCAACAATGCCGGAACGGTCCTGGAGCGTTACGACTACTATCCTTCTGGCGAGATTGTTCCCGTTACGGTTGCAAATACGGGAAATACTGACTACCTTTATACCGGGAAGGAATCCCAGAACGCGCTCTTTGGCATAAACTGGTACGACAGCGCTGCACGCCTCCAGACGACCGACGGCATCTTCACCGGCATTGACCCCCTGACGGAGAATTATTACTACCTCAGTCCGTATGCATATTGCAAGGGGAATCCGATTAACCGATTGGACCCGGATGGACTTGCTGATTGGCGAATGGTTAGAAAAGGAGCAGGTATGGCATTAATGGGGGTAGGAACGGCAATAGGTGGAGGTACTATAACTGCTGGCTCAGCAGGTACTGCTTCCCCGCTCGGAGTGTTTCTCATTGTAGAAGGAGCCGGACAAGCGGGTATCGGATTATCATATATGCTTGCTGGATTGTTAGTGGATCCAGAGCATTATAGCGAGGAAGAAATCAAGAATCTACCGGGAAGTCCGTCTAATGCTCTTGCTAAAGGGGTAGATGAAGCTGTAGGGAATGAAAATCATGAAATAGAAACGACGGTATTAGTTATAACGGCCGCAATTTCTGCGCCAACATTGTTAAAAAAACGGAAACGTTTGCTGTTATTGTAGAAAAAGCAAGAGTTACTGCCCAGTTTATTATATTACGAAATGATTTACAGGATAAAATAGAGGATTGGTTGAACAGAGAGAATACCATATGCGTTTATGATGCCAAAACGAGTGACAAGAACCCGGAAGAAGTGATAAAACAATATTTGCAGGGAATGTTATGGATACCAAACGAAGAACAATAGATCAAGAAACCCCTATAAGGGAGTTTATAATACCATACCCCAATTGGCAATGGCTTTTCTTCTCTTTTATAGAGAATCTTGCGTTTATTTTCGTGTGTGGTTTCCTCGGTCAATATTTGTTCTATATAGAGTTCTCTTTTGGGGGACTACTATTTGTATGTTTGTGTTTTATATTTTTACCGACGGCACAAAATCCATTCAACTGTATAAATAAAGTCGCGTTTTATGATGATAGAGTAGAACTTGATATTCGCTTCCTGCTGAAGTATAAACGAAAGATTTCGTATGATATTCTTAAGATTTCCCGAGGTCGGTTTTTGGGGGAACACATTAGTTTTACCAATTCTCGAGAGTCGTATTTTAATGATTTTTTTATCTCTCAAAGACAAGGCTGGAGCAAACAGAAACAACAGGAAGTACTGGTTTTTTTATCTACTTTCCAGGATGGAAGATTTAAGCCCAATCCTAAATAATATGCTAGAAGCAATTTCGGTTTCGGTTGCAAATTATTGAAGTTATAATTGGTTCATTATGGATAAATTGGAATCATTTTTTAAATCAAAAAAGGGAGTCACATGCACAGTGTTTTTAATTAGTCTGGCTCTTTTTGGAAATATTTATCTTCTCTTTTCCATAAATGATTGGTCACGTCATCGATTCGAAATTATGCAAAAGATTGTTTTGTGTGTAGTTCTTGGTTATGCTATTTATGTCGTATTTAAGAGATACAAAGCACAGAATAGACAAACGGGAGACGACGACTATCCACGGAAAGAGGAATAACCGTGTGAACTAAAATTTACACGGGTAATTGCGAAAAAACGGCGGCGTTAAGGGTAGAATCACTAAACGGGGATGGGTGGTGTGTGTTTCTTAAAGCCCCTTGACGACCTCTTCCGGTAGCCCGGAAGCCTGAACGATCTGCGCAATGGATAGGCCCATCTTTTTCATCTGCCGGGCCACTTCCATCTTGCCTTTCTCCATACCCTTCTCCATACCTTCAACAAGCCCTTCTGCACGTCCCTCCTCTCGTCCTTTTTTCAGGCCGATCTGTTCGTAGGCTTCGCTGATGACCAATTTTTCGTATTCGCTGACCATGGCGTCGTGATATTGATTCTGTTCTTCGGGCGTCAGCGTATCGACCCGGGAGACCTCCATGGCGTGGCGGAACTCGCGGACCGTTTCGGGCTGACCTGCAAATGTAGCAATATTTTGGAACATGTAGGCCCATTTCTCCGCAGAATCGGTCATTTCGTCGAACGGCTTGGTCCATTCCCGTTACGGTTGCAAATACGGGAAATACTGACTATCTTTATACCGGGAAGGGATCCCAGCCATCGGCATCTTCACCGGCATTGACCCCCTGGCGGAGAAATATTACCACATCAGTCCGTATGCTTACTGCGCCGGGAATCCGGTGAATTACGTGGATCCGACGGGAAAGGACAATACAAAGTTATCGTCAATTCTATTTTGGCACCTTAAACCATAGATAAATGAGAGCATTTTTATTCTTTGTTCTATTAGTAGTTTTGTTAGGTTTTCCCCTTTCGTGTAAAAGAACGAAAGGGGGAGACCCTTCGATTATCCATGAAGCAGAGCAACCAGAGGCGTTATTTCTTCAGTTCAAGAACAAGGCTCTTCAAAAAGAATTTGAAGAATTTGTGAACTGTTTCGCTACCTGGCCGGAACCATATGATTCACAATTTGTTATTTCCATCTATTTTAGGAAAGAAAAGAAGGATACAATTGTTTCTCTCTGGGGGAACCCCGGTAGACCAGATTGGCGTTACGTTCCTTTTGAAACATTAGCATTCAGGGGGAACCGTTTTATAACTATTGATTCTTGGGATTCTATTCATCTTAAGGATATTGTTGATTTTTCAGCAGATTACTTAGAAGCTGTTTAAATTTCAATCGTAGATTTTGTTATACATAAGCCGGCAGAAGGCGAGTTGAACCATCGCTTCACCGGTGTCAGAGTAGAATTCATAGTCCATGGCAATTCTCCGAAAGTTTTCC
>Ga0256407_10000361_pt1 | contig 112917 bp, 109 predicted proteins | sample RumenRJG_04DNA_FD_193489 | JGI IMG/M metagenome (GOLD analysis project Ga0256407, IMG submission 193489) | Bovine rumen microbial communities from Lethbridge, Alberta, Canada - RJG_04 | ecosystem: Host-associated > Mammals > Digestive system > Stomach > Rumen | place: Canada: Alberta... | reverse complement strand
GTTTTTCTCGTTTACGGCTTTCTCACAATAACTCTGTTTCCGAGAAACATCAAGTCCCAATTTATACTCGCTCGCATTAAACGGGTACCGCCTACGGCTTTCACCCTCTGCTCGCTCGATTTGTGTCTGAATGATACAAAGTTACTCGGAAACAGTTCCAATTTAAGGTCGGAAGAGTGATTGATATAAGTACGATGAATAAAGATAAATACATATCAATTCAGGAATTAGCTAACCTTAAAGGCGTGAGTGCTCGTGCAATCAGGATGTCGCGTGATAAATATGTCACCCGCGAAATAATTGTCAGAGGCGGAAAAAGTTTTGAAATCCTGTTATCAAGTATTGAGTTGGATTTACAGGAAAAATATTTTGAGCAAAAGACTCAGATAACTTCTGATTCGACCGCATTGATACCGATTTTGCCTGTCAAAAATATTCCGACTAAGGTTAATGAAATCGCTTTGGCGCGTTTGGATTTGCTTCGCGAGTGGCAAAAATACAGAAAACATCACCCTGAGGGTAAAACCCGTGCCGGGATTGAGTTTATTGAAAGCTACAACACCGGCATGTTGTATCCGCATATTTTTAAGGTGCTTGGCAAAACTTCAATCGGCTCGGTTGAGCGTTGGAAACGAAAGCTCGGAAATACAACGGATTATCATTTATTGCTGCCAAAATATGAGTATGCGACAGAGTTTCGCACCTCTTTGACCGATTACGAAAAACAGGTGTTTTTGAAAATTTTGCTGCACCCGAACAAATTTTGTGTCGGGAAAGCCATTTCGATAACCAAGCATATTTTGTCAAAAGAGGGGCCGATAAATGTTCAAAATGTGACATTCCGCCGTTATGCGAATTGGTTTAGGGATAATCATTATGACATTTGGACGTTGGCTCGGGATGGTGAAAAAGCCTTAAAGGACAACGTTGAACCTTACATTTTACGTGATATTTCAAAGTTAGAAGTTGGTGATGTGCTTGTGGCAGACGGGCATAAGCTCTCGTTTTTGGTGCAAAATCCGTTTACCGGCAAACCAACAAGAGCAACTTTAATCGGCTTTTTGGATTGGAAGTCCACTGCACTTGTCGGATACGAAATTATGCTTGAAGAAAATACTCAAAGCATCGCGTCAGCTCTTCGTAACGCGATAATCAATTTACAAAATATCCCGAAAATCGTATATCAGGACAATGGCAGAGCGTTTAAGGCGAAGTATTTTGTGAATACAGATTTTAAGGAAACAGGGTTTGAGGGGATTTATGCTCGGCTTGGAATTAAGACGGTTTTTGCTCGGCCGTATAACGCGAGAGCCAAAGTCATTGAGCGGTTTTTCAAAGAGTTTCAGGAAAGTTTTGAAAAGCTTCTGCCAACTTATTCAGGTTCAAGTATTGAAAACAAACCCGCGCATTTTAAGCGCAATGAGAAGTTTCATAAGCAATATTTCAAGCCGAATTATTACCCGACGATTGATGAAGTCAAAATGCTTGTTGATAAATGGCTTGAATTTAAGAACACTCAACCTTGTCCGAATGATAAAAGCCACACGATTGCGGAAGTTTTTGAAAACAGAGTAAAAATCAAAATTGACACCGCTCGGCTTGACGATTTGATGATGACAGCTGACATCAAAACGATTTATCAAAACGGAATTCGTTTCCTCGGGACTTTTTATTATTCAGATAAACTATACGGGCTTAAAACTCAGGTTATGATTCGGTATTCGTTATTTGATTTATCCGAGATTAAAGTTTATACAGTCAAAAATCAGTTTTTGTGTACCGCAAAACGCGTAACCAAAGCTCATCCAATGGCTTATCATCTCGGCGATATCAAAGATGTTGAGGATTTGAAACAAAAAATTCAAAAACAAAAACGGCTTAAAAATAAGACGATTAAAGAATTACAGAAATTCTTGCCGAATGTGGATTTGAAATTTATAGAGCACGATATTGAAGAAGACGTTCAAGACGTAATCGAAGTTAAGCCCGTAAAGGCGAAAAAGCCAACACCTAGAGAGGAACAGATGAATGCACCTGTGTTTTTGAATAAGTACGAAAAGTTTGAATGGTTGATGAAAAACGGCTGCACCTGTGAAGATGACAGGGTGTGGCTTGCTGAGTACAAGCAAAGTGAGGAATATCGAGGTCTTTATGAAACGTAAATTTGTTGTAACGCAGAATGTAAAACGATTTGTGGATTTGATGGATACGCTCAAAAACGCACCGGCGAATCTGCCGAAGATGGCATTAGTTTATGGCGATTTCGGGCTCGGGAAATCGCAAACGATTATGTGGTGGGTTACGAATAACGATGCTATTTATGTGCGGTGCAACCACAAAATGTCGGCACGTTGGCTTTTGACCGAAATTGTCGAGGAGCTTGATGAGGTGCCGGCGTATTTGACTTCATTATTGTTTAAGCAGATTGAGGACAAATTGCGCGAGCAGCCGAAGATTTTAGTGGTGGATGAAATTGATTTTCTGCTTAATAACTCGTCTGCAATTGAGATTGTCCGCGACTTGCACGACAAAATCGGGATTCCTGTTGTACTTGTCGGAATGAGCCTTGCGGAAGCAAAACTCAAACGGCATAAGCATATTTATGACAGGCTTTTGGGGGTATTAAAGTTTGAAACTTTTAATAAAGATGATGTGGCAAAAATCGTGACAGAGATTTCTGAAGTTGAGTTTGAGCCTGATGCGCTTGAACTTGTTTGTGCGAAATTTAATCAGTTCAGGCAGATTGTGAAATTTTTAAATAAGGTCGAAAACGTTGCTGAAATGAACAATTTGAAAACGATTACGCTGCCGGTTTTAGAGGGAATTATGAATGAAAAATAAAATTTTGAAACTTGCGAAAAGACTTGAAACATTTAGGCTTGAAGATATTGAATCTATTATGGGAGATGGGATAGAAGGTGTTTTACAGGAGCTTGTTAAGGATGGACAATTGAATTTGGTTGGCGGAATCTACTCATATAAAGCCGAGCGAAATTTACCCCTGCCGTTTTGCTTTAAATTCCATTCGCAGGAAAAAATTGAGATGATAACGAAGTGTTTTTGTGCCGGAGTGAAATCGAAACAGGCGAGTTTTCTTTTGGATATCGGGGATGCGACGATGCAGAATTTTTATAAACATTTTCGGCAGATAATTTATGAACGGCAATTGAACGCCCTTAAAACGCACTTTGAACAAAAGCCAAAAACTGCCAAGATGCGGAGGTTTTACGATATACCTGTTTATTTTTATCTGTATGATAATGAACTTTTCGTCGCCGATAAACCGCTAAAAACAAAACACAAGAAACTACCGCACACAAAAGAAGAATCTTTACGAATAAAAGTTCTTTACTCCCGCCTCCGCCGTTCTATAAACCACTCCCAAATGAAACAAAACCTCGCACAACATGTCGCAGAGCATATTTGCAGGTATAAAAAATCTAATATACAATTATTTATCAAATTAATCCAATAAACTTTCTAAAATCTCTTTTAATATATTCCATATAACCATTACACGTTCATCAGAAATCTTAAAACTGTTTCTTATTGAATTTGAAGGATGGATAATATTTCTATAATCTCTAATAACGTGGCTTAAATTGTATGTTGTTTTAGATATGATTTCTTCGCTGTTTGCAACTTCTAAAAGTTCATTCAATGACATATCTTTTATATTTTTACTTTTATCTTTAATTTTATATTTTTTTATGTTCTTGCTAATAAGTGCGTCCATCAAAACAGCTTCAACAATACTTCCACACAATATAGTGGCGGATTTGTTTTGTTTTGTCGCAATACATATTGCACATTCTTCTAAATCAGAAATCAATAAGTCTTTTAATTCTAAATCATTTATATTGTTTAATAAGCATTTCAAATCATCATTATATCCAATGTTTTCAAAAAATTCTATATTTACATTTTTTGATAAATTCTCATATATTTTATTTTTTTGTTTGATATATTTTTCTTTTGTTTCTTTAAGATTCATTGGACATTTTTCATTATTCGGATCTGCTTTTATTCCTTTTTCAAAATATTGTATGGCTTTTTCGTATTCATGATTATTTTTATATATAACACCCAAATTATTTAGTACAGCAGATGAATTTGGATTTTTTTTGAGTTCCATTTTATATAGTTTTTCTGCTTTTTTATGATCTTCTAATTCTTCATATGAATATGCCATTTCAAATTTACAATTTGAGTAACTAGCTGCTTCTGAATCAATATTCTTAGCGATTCTACAGATATTTCTATATTTATTGTCATCATTTAATTCGTAGATATGCCTAATAATAGGATCAAGTATTTGGTTCACAAATATTTCTGAGATATAAAATGTTGGCATTGTGTTTAATAAATCATTAATAATGTTATATAAATCATAATCTTCAATTTTATCCAATATGCTTTCAAAACAAATATGATTTAAGAATGTAGATTCGGACTTATACATTTCAATAGCTGTTAAGTATGCATCATAACGTAAATTTAATTTTACTTGGGCAGAAAATAAATATTTCCCAATTTTTAATTCTTTAGGGTAATCTTTGAAGGCTTTAACTAAGATAGCAATGTGTCTCTTTTGAATTCGATCAACTCCTTCAAAATAATATTCCCTTTTGCAGAAATACATAGCTAATAATATTTTTGTTTTTTGCTTTCTTTGTTTGTCTTTAGTAAATAATTTGTCTAATTTATTAAGTATTTCGGTAAAGAATTGTTCAAAATCGAGATAAATTAGCATAGGGTAGCTGTCATAATCTTGTAATCCTTGAAAAGGTATTTTGTCGAAATATTCAATAATTTTTTGTGTATTATTTGAAATCAAATATATTTTAATTAACCCCATATATGTAACATAATGTAGTTCATTACTAACATCATCTTTAATGAGTTTTAATAATATTTTTTCAGCTTCTTTTAAAGAGATTTCGTCTGCTATTTCTATTAAAGATAATGCTAAAATTAAGTTATATAAAAGTTTTTCATCATTTTCTAATTTGTATACCGCTAATATCTTTTTACAGTATGAGTAACAATCTTCAGGTGAATTATTATTGATATAAGTACTAATAATATTTGTATATAAGTAAAAATCAACTATATCTAATTCATTAATTTGTTTTATTATATTTTGTTTTTCTTTAAAAGTTTTTGTTTTTTGTAATAATGACCTGTAAAGTAAAGGGTCATTAGGGAATTTCTCTATTCCTAGTTTAATATAGTTTATAGCAGTATTATTGTCCTCTTCTAAATTGGCATATTCACAATATGCTTGTGGTAAAGGATATTGACTTTGAATGCAATCTAAGAATGATTGTTTTGCAATAAAATCACTCTTGTCTTTATAATGAAAGTCCGTATTTAAACGACCTCTAAGGTATGTTGCTTGGCTGTACAATTCCGAGTTTTTATCAGTTTCTTTAATTAAGTCAACCAATTGTTTGTTTGCTTCTTTGTATTGGTTATCCTTTAATAACTTTTTTATATTATCCAGCATGCAATTCCCCTTTATAATCATATTTTATATTAAACATTAAATTTATGATTAATTGATATTCATAATCTTCCGACTAGTTTCCGAGTTTGGAGGTGGTGAGTTTCAAAACGGACTTTTTGTCCGGAAAGTGTCAGCGGGGAATGCTTGATTATATTTAGGTTTTGGCGATTTAGGTGGATTTATAGTGGAAAGTTGCCACCAAAATATGTACAATAAAGTGACTTTCTGAGTAGTTTCAGTCAACCACTCGGAAGGGGATGTAATTCAAACGTAAAGCCGAAAGGCGGCAGAAAAATATTTTTTCAAATGTCCCATTAAAACCCACCGACAAATTATAACTGTCTGACAGACAAAATTAAACATTTTCCGACTTAATTTTCACAAAATTGAACTTGCTTAATTTGGTTGTCCGACTTGTTTAATTTTAACTGTCTATTTATAACTCTCGAACTGTACATTAAAAGACGGAAAAGTAAGCTGGACATATAAAAAGCCATTTTGCTATATTGCAAAAATGGCTAATTCCAAAAAAATTCTCCCCAGGTTGGACTCGAACCAACAGCCTACCGGTTAACAGCCGGTTGCTCCGCCATTGAGCTACTGAGGAATATATCAACTTTCGTTAACAGATTTATTATAAAATAAAAATTTTTAATTGTAAAGTACTTTTTAATTAATATTAGACAGTTTTATTAAATTTTTAAAATCTTCATATTTTCTGCTGAGATATTCAAAAGTCCCAATATCAACAATATTGCCGGCTTTTATGTATATTAATTTATTGCAAGCTTTTAGTGTTGAAAGTCTGTGAGCAATTGCAATAATTGTTTTGTTTGAACATAAATTGGAAAGCATGTCTGTTATATCTTTTTCAACTTGAACATCCAAAGAAGATGTTGCTTCATCTAATAATATTATTTCCGGATTTCTATACAATGCTCTTGCAATTGCTAATCTCTGTTTTTGTCCTTGTGATAATCCGTTTGAGCCAACGATTATATTTGAATATATTCCGTTTTTATATTCGGAAATAACATCGTATAGCTGAGCTTCCTGCAAGGATTTTAAAACTTGCTGCTCATTTATTTTGTCACATCCCCATGCAACATTTTCTGCTATCGTCTTATCCAAAATGTTTATCTGCTGAGGAACATATCCAACAATTTTACGAAAAGAGGTATAGTTTTTATTTGTTAATCTGTTTTCATCAACATATATTTCCCCCGAATCTGCAGGCAAAAGACCTAGCATAACATCAGCAAGTGTACTTTTTCCGGCACCGGACAACCCAATTATACCTATAAAATCACCTTTATTTATTTCAAAACTTATATTTTTTAATACAGGCTTTGAAGAATTGTATGAAAAACAAATATTTTCAAATCGAATGGAATGATTAAAAACTAATTTGTTCTTATTATCAGATTTTTCTCTGTTTAAGTCAAAATCGCATTTTTCATATTCGTTATTTAATTGTTTTACAAAATTCATAGCAGAATTTATAGCATTAACTGCAGATTGTATACGATTTAAAGCAGGAGCAATTCTAAATAATGCTGCGACCACTATTGCGAAAGATGCGACTAAGGCTGAATTACTGCTAATCTTTTGCACAGAAAGAACAAATGCCATTAAAATTAACGCTGCTACAACAAGAATTTCAACTATATATGGAGGAATACTATAATAGAACATCTGTTTTATCTGGACAGATTTTAATTTATCCGAAGCTGTCTTAAATTCATTATAAAAAATATTTTCAGATGATTGTATCTTAATTTCTTTGATATTATTAATATTCTGAAGCATTGAAGTCTGATACGACATATACCGGTTGTTAATTTCTTTTGATATCGCACTGGTTCTTGATTTAAAGTATTTGTTTTGAAGAAGAACAGCAATACCAACAAATACGATTGTTATTAAAGCTGGCACTAAGAATTTTATCAAGAGCAACAAAAGAACCATTACAATAATTACTGCATTTGTAAACAGGTTCATAACCCTAAGAATAAATTGTTCTAAAACCTGACTAACCAATGTTCCCATCACATATAATTTATCATTTGGTGACGATTGCATTGACAATTTGTAAGGGGAATACAAAAAATAATCCATATATTTTAAAATTATCTTCTGCTTCCAATCTGCAACGAATTTCCCCTGTAAATAAAGATAAAATATTATAAATAGATTTTTTAATATAAAGATTAAAAGCACACTAAATCCAAGCAGCAAGCCACATACTACATTGTTATCAAAATTTATGTATTTTGAAAGATTAATCGAATCTGGTTGGATAATCAACATTATAAATGGGTAAATCAGTGCAACTCCCAAGAATTCTAAAACTCCTGCAATTAAAGACATAATAGTAAACCCTGCTAATTTATAATGTTGTCCTTTGCCGTAATATGAAATAAACTTTTTAAAATTTTTAAAAAACATTTTGCACCTTAATATAAATTATTGTATAATCATGGTAAAGGAAGGAGTTTTTTATGTCAAATCCGATTTTAAATAATAACAGATTCTCAGCGGGAGAATACGTATTGGAAGGCGAACCTATGACAATACAAGGTACAATAAGCAAAATATTCATGCTTTTTGCTTGTCTTGCAGCGGGTGCAGCAATAAGTTTATATTTTTTATTTACAAATCCATCATTGGCTACTGTTGCAATGTTTGGCGGATCTATCATAGGATTTATCCTTGTATTAGTAACTTGTTTTAATGTTTCTATTGCAAAATACACCGCAGCTCCTTATGCTTTTTGCGAAGGCTTGTTGTTAGGCGGCTTTTCCGCATTTTTTGACGCTGCATACAAAGGAATTGTATTGCAGGCTATTCTTGCAACATTTATGGTACTTTTTGTTATGTTAATGTTATACAAAGCAAAATTGATAACATATACAGAAAAATTTAGAGCTGTATTGCTTACCGGTATATTATCAATTGGCGGAATATACCTTATACAAATTGTTGCTATGTTATTTGGCAGAAGTATTCCTGCTATTTTTGACAACGGACCTGTTGGGATTTTATTTAGTTTTGTTGTTATTGTTTTTGCTGCTCTATCTTTAATTCAGGATTTCAACTTTATTGAAGAATCTTCAAACAGAATGCTGCCAAAAGATTATGAATGGTTTGGCGCAATGGGTTTGATGATTACTCTGGTATGGTTGTATATGGAAATTTTAAGATTATTGGCAAAGCTTAATTCCAGAAGATAAAAGTAAAGAATAAAAAATTGAAAGTTAAATATTTAATATGAAAAAGACGGTTATAGCATATCTGCATACACACTGGGACAGAGAGTGGTACAGGGAATTCGAAGTCTTTAGATTAAGACTTTTAAGAGTTTTTGACAATGTATTAAATTTACTTGAAGAAAATAAAATTCCGTCTTTTTATTTTGACGGTCAAGTCAGTGCCTTGCTTGATTACTTGGAACTTAGACCTGAAAAAGAAAGTTTGGTAAGGAAATTTATCAAAAATAAAAAACTTTTTATCGGCCCTTTTTATACGCTTGTTGATGAATTTTTGACAGATGCAAATGCATTCAGAAAAAATTTAGAAATCGGTCTTAAAATTTCTAAAGATTTTGGATGCGAAGATTTTATCGGATATTTAGCAGATACTTTTGGACACAGCAAAAATGTTCCGCCTATTTTAAAAGAATTTGGAATTAATAAATGTGTAGTTTGGCGTGGATGCGGCAACATACCTTCAGAATTTTTGTTTAACGGTATAAATACAGTAAATCTTATCAGAGGCTATTTTATGGATATTTTTTCTGCACCAATGTCTATTGAAGACAAGGCAAAATGGCTTAAAGATAACTTGGATAAAATTGCAGAAAAATCAGGAAATTATTTATTGTTACCAATCGGAGCGGATCATCTTGGTGTTGAGCCTGATATAAAAGAACAAATTGAAAAAGTAAATAAATTACTAACCGATTACGAAATAAAACTTTCTAATCCTTTTGAATACTTTGAACTTGTTAAAGATAGGTTTTCACGTTTTGTATGGAATGACGAACTGCGTGACAACAGCAAAACTTTTATTCTTCAAGGCGCATATTCTGCCAGAACAAAAATAAAACAATATAACACAAAAGCTTCTTACATACTGAATCAGGCTGATTTATTACAAAGAAAATACGGAAACAAATACTGTTCTGTTATCGAGTATGCGTACAAATTATTATTACAAAATCAAGCTCATGACGGAATATGCGGCTGCTCAACAGACTTGGTTCACAGAGAAAATATTATTCGCTACGAAAAAATTATTCAAATCGCTAACACAATTATTGAAGAACTAAGACTGGAACATAAATTCAAAACTCCGATAATGCAAAGCGAAACGTTATTACCGGAATACAAAGTTATTTCAAAAATTTACAGCGTTGAAAATTCTATTCTGTATGATACTCAAAAAATACCTATTACAGAGGATTTTAAAGAAATTTATACATTGAAAAAATACCCGGCAACAAAAACCGATTTAAAAATTGAAGTAAAACAAGGAAAAATATTTATATCAAATTCAAAAAATCGTGTACAACTCGAGTTTGTCAGATACAAAGATGAGGGAGATACATATAATTTTGGGGCAGTTGCAGATGATAAAGGCGAAATTGCAGACATTTACTCTTTCAAAAATAATATAATAAAAACAAGCTTCTTTGACATTGAAGTTGAAATAAGCAATACAATAAATTTTAAAATAGAATGGGATAACAAACTAAAAAATCAGTTGTGGCAGGTTCGATTTAACCTCAAAAATCCTGTAACAGAAACATATTCTGAAGATATGAATACTGTTATAAGGCGGGAGTTTGATCCTGATTATGATATGCGAGAACACCTTCCAAAAAACAAAGGTGTTGAAGTTAAAACTAATTTTGCGCCAATGCAAAGATATGTAGGAACACAAGGTTTTGGTATTATTACTAAAGGCTTGACAGAATATGAAGTTAGAAATAAATCTTTGTTGGTTACTCTTTTGCGCAGCACAGGAATTATTTCCAATCCACAAAATCCGTCTCGTACAACTCCGGCAGGCCCTCCGATAGAAGTTTTTGAAGCTCAACAATTAGGTAAAAATATTGCTGAATTTTCAGTTGCATTCTTTGAGCCTGAAGATTATCAAAAATACATAGATATTGTTTATCCGCTTTATTGCTAATTTTACCCCCTGTTAAAAAGTTTTGTTAGGAGTAATGGGGGCAGGCTCAGCTCCTAGCTACGCCCTCGCACTAAACGCCACCGCTCATAACAACAACGAAAACCGCTTGGTTGACGGCTATAAACGAGTATGCGTGTTTTGCTGACGCAAAACAACTCCACTCTCTGCCGTCAATCCGCTCAACGTTTCCGTTGATTGTTATTCGTCTCTCGCATACGCTCGTGGCTCTGCTCGGGCTAAAAAAAAACCCTATCTTAAAGATAGAGTCTGGAATTCTTGTTTCATAATTCCTCGTGTGTAGAAGGTTAGTGTGTAGTAGGTAGTGTAAATAGTATGTCTCGTGTTTATTTAATTCTTTTTATTTGTTATCGCTTACATTTATATAAAGTATTTTTTGAGTATATAATTGCTATATATATGTTATTTCGTTACATTTCTTTACAATAATTCTATTAATCAATAATAATAAGCCTTTCGTAAACTATATACTAAAGAGTTTAAGAAAAATTGACAAATTTAATACAATATTTTATCCATATCCCTTAATAATAAATATATACCCACAATTTTTATTTTATAACCATATTTTTAGAAAAACATTCACGTTTGTTAAAATTAGGTTAATTACAGCCTTTATGTAATTTTAATATACAAACTATTGACCTTTTTTTAAAAAAAAAGTATTGTTTTTATATAATCAATTAAGGAGAGATTTATGAAAGAATTTTTGCATACAAGACTTGATAACAGGCAGTTTACGGAAGAAGACATAAAAGGATTTATAAAAGAATATAACATCCAATTTATAAAACTTCAGTTCGTTGACATAAACGGACATGTAAAAAACCTAACGATACCGTCACACCATATTGAAAAAGCCCTTAATAATGAAATTATGCTAGATGGCTCGTCTATCAAGGGATTTAGAAGTATTGAAACATCTGATATGTTTTTCTACCCTGACAAAAATTCTTTCCAGCTACTTCCTTGGAGAGAAAAAGACGGATCTCACTCCGCAAGGTTAATTTGTGACATATATAATGCAGACGGAACACCTTTTGAAGGTTGCCCAAGATGCAACTTAAAAAGAGTTATGAGAGAAGCTGAAAAAATGGGATTTTCAATGAACGTTGGTCCTGAAGCTGAATTCTTTTTATTTGCAAAAGACAAGGAAGGTAATATAACTACAACAACGCAGGACAGCGCTGGATATTACGATGTTGGACCGGAAGATTTAGGAGAAGATGTCAGATCTGATATCGTAACCACATTACAAGAAATGGATTTTGATATTGAAGCATCTCACCATGAAGTTGCTGACGGACAACATGAAATTGATTTTAGATACGCAGATATTTTGACTGCAGCGGATAATGTTGCGACATTTAAAATTGCGGTAAAAGCAGTAGCTGCAAAACACAATCTACATGCCACATTTATGCCAAAACCAATATATGGCATAAACGGTTCAGGTATGCACTGCAATGTTTCATTGTTCAAGAACGGTAAAAATGCTTTTTATGATCCGAAATCTGAGTATGAACTTTCTGATATTGCAAAATATTCTATAGGCGGAATGCTAAAACATGTAAAAGAAATTACGGCAGTACTAAATCCGACGGTAAACAGCTTCAAACGTTTAGTTCCCGGATACGAAGCTCCGGTATATTTGGCTTGGTCTTTGGCAAACAGAAGTGCTCTTTTAAGAGTTCCTGCAAAACGAGGAGTTTCGACTCGTGTGGAATTGAGATCTCCGGATCCTGCTTGCAATCCGTATTTAGCATTTGCGGCTATTCTAGAAGCATGTCTAGACGGTATAAGAAACAAAATAGATCCGCCGGCACCTGTAGAAAGTAATATTTATAAACTTTCTACCAAAGAGCGCAAAAAACAAAGGATTGATTCACTTCCGGGCAGTTTGGCTGAAGCAATTGATTTGTTTGATAAGTCTTTAGTTTCTCGTGCGGCACTGGGTGAACATATATTCAATGAATTCTTGGCAACAAAGAAAAAAGAATGGGATTCATTCAGAACTTGTGTAACCCAATGGGAAATAGATAAATACTTGAACAGATATTAAAAATGAGCCAAAAGGCTCATTTTTTTATTATATTTTTTAATTGTTCAACTATTTTTTCCGTTCCGTCAAGATGTGCCAAAGAGTATGAATTATTTTGTAATTTAGACAATTTATCGGGATTATTAACCAGTTCTTCTATCGCATTATACAAATTTGTACTGTTTATATCATTATCGTCTATATAAACACCTGCACCTTTATCAACCATATATCTTGCATTTTTACGCTGATGATCCGCAGCAGCATGCGGATACGGAACATAGATAGGAGCTATTGAAGAGGCGCAAATCTCAAATATACTCAATGAGCCTGAACGGGAAACAGCTATATCAGACGCTTTTAGCACTACTGCCATATTATCAAAATACGGTTTGACAATCAGGTTTTTATCTTGCTCATAATCAGGATAGACTTTTAATAATTGTTCTATCACATGTTCAAAATTTTTCTTTCCCGTCTGAAAAATAACTTGCAAACCTAAATCATTAGTGAGCCTTTTTATAATTTCAACAGAAGCATCATTAATAGACCTTGCGCCTTGTGAACCGCCCATTATACACAGAGTCAATTCATCACTAATATTCATTTTTGCTCTTGCATCCGACTTTGACAAAGTTTTGAAATCAGAACGAATTGGATTTCCGTTAATTTGGCAATTATTATTTGATAAAACAGATTTGGCACTTTCAAAAGCCACAGATACGCAAGCCGCATAAGGCGCTAATCGTCTTGAAACAAGTCCCGGCTGGGCATCACAATCATGCATCATATATGGAATATTCAATATCTTTGCAGCAATAAGTGCAGGAGCTGATACATATCCGCCAGTACCGAAAACTGCGTCCGGTTTATATTTTAAAATATAATAAACAGATTTTAACACAGCAAAGTCAAGTTGAAATACCCATTTAAAAAGTTCAAAACCTATTTTTCTTGGCATTCCATGTACATTAACCGGTAAAAATTTGTAACCTTTTTGTTTTACTATATCATATTCCAAATTTTTAGGATTACCGACATAAAATATCTCATCATCTTTTATGGCATCCGCTACAGCAATTGCCGGATAAATATGTCCTCCTGTTCCCCCGCCGGTTATAAAATATCTAGCCATTTACATTCCTTATCTTTTTAATACGTTTTTTAGAAATATTCAAAAGAATTCCTACCATTATCATAGAAACAATCAGTGAAGATCCGCCATAGCTTATGAAGGGCAGCGGAACACCTGTTGTAGGCAAGAATGAGCTTGCAACACTCATATTCATAAATGCCTGAAATACTATTGAAAATGTTATTCCGATAGCAAGCAGTTTCCCATACATATCAGGACATCTAGTCGCAATAACAAAACCTCTCTGCATAAATGTAAAGAAAAGCCCAATCACAAGAACACATCCGACAAACCCTAATTCTTCCGCTATTATTGCAAAAATAAAATCGGTATGGCATTCGGGTAAATATGACAATTTTTGAATTGAACCGCCAAACCCTACACCTCTAAAACCGCCTGACGCAAACGCAATCAGAGATTGAATAATATTATACCCGGCCCCTAATGGATCTGAATCAGGATTTCGCCAAGTTACCAATCTTTGCATCTGATACGGTTTTAATATTTTTGTAGATAAACCAATAACCAGACCTGCAACTCCTGTCCCCACAAATGTTAAAAACAATTTTAATGAACCGCCTGCAGCCATATACATAACGATTGTAGTCATACCAAGCAAAATTACCATTGATAAATTCGGTTGTATAAAAATCAATCCTACCATAGCTATAATCGGCAAAAACGCCCAAACCCATTTATCCTGATCAAATAAATTTGTATCTTTTCTAAAAGCACTCGCTAAAAGCAATACCACTGCGGGTTTTGCGAATTCCGAAGGCTGTAGTTGAAATCCTGCAATATTAATCCATCTTTTTGCACCATTTACCATAACACCAAGAGGAGTAAAATCAACCAAAAATAATGCAAGCAAAATTGATACCATTATAACAACATTCCAATCGGAAAGTTTTTTGTAATCGTAATTCATAAAAAACTTTAAGCCGAAGAATCCGACAATAAAACAGATAACCTGTTTAATCAAAAATTGAGCAGGATTTCCGCCTTCATCCAAACATTTTGGTGCTGTAGCGGAAAAAATTGCCATAAAACCTATTATTACAAGAAAGGCAACCACAACAAGAAGTGTCTTATCGGGAGATGATATTATAATACTCTGAAAATTTGATCTTTCAGGATCTCGTCTAACTGATCTTTGATAAGACATACTCTTTGAACACCTTTCCTCTTTCTTCATATCCCGTGAACATATCAAAGCTTGCACATGCCGGCGACAGCAAAACAACATCCGGATTTAACTCTATTGATTTGTCTATTGCAGACTGCATTGAATCTTCTCTTATAACATTGTTAAAGCCGTTTTTCTTTAAATTTTCATCAAATCTGTCAGCTGCTTCACCAATTAATATAACAGTATTAATATGTTTTTTTATAGCTTCACAAAATTCGGTTAAATCTGTATTTTTGTCACGCCCCCCCGCAATTAAAGTAACATCACAATTATTGAAAGAATTAATTGCAACTAAACTTGCCTCAGGATTTGTAGCCTTCGAGTCGTTATAAAATACGATATTGCGTAATTGAGCGAACTTTTCCAGTCTGTGCTCAGGAACTTTAAATGACATTATTGCTTTTCTTATAGTTTCTGTCGGGATATCTTCAAGCTTTGACGCAATTATAGAACACATAACGTTTTGGTAATTATGATTTCCTATTAAAGGACAGTCGTCAAGAGTTATAATTAATTCTTCTTTGCCGTCTTGTTTAAAATATATTGCATCATTTTTTATATAAGAACAATTATCACCAATCTCGCCGTCAAAAAGAAAAACTTTTCCGCCGCAAGACTTAGAAAATTCAAAAAGTTTTTCATCTTTTGCGTTTAAAACAGAATATTTTGGGGATTGAGAACCTCTGAATATTTTTGCTTTTGCCTCAAAATAATTTTCAATACCGCCATGCCAATCTATATGATCTGGTGTAAGATTTGTAAATATAGAAGTTTTTGGCGTAAATGACGGACTGTATTCAAGCTGAAAAGAGCTACACTCACAAACAAAATAATCAATATCATCATTCAGCAAATCACAAGGAGGCTTTCCGTAATTTCCGCAAGGTATTGCATTATATTTTGTTGATAAAATATGCGCAATCAATGCTGTAGTTGTAGTCTTGCCATTAGTTCCGGTTATTGCTATAAATGGCTTTTTCGTATTTAAATACGCAAGTTCAATTTCCGAAATAACTCTGATATTTTTTTCTTTAAGTCTTTTCATAATTTCAGATTTTGGGGGAATACCCGGACTTGTAACCGCAAATTCCGAATTCGAAATAAACTCCTCACTATGACCGCCAAATTCAACGTTTACCCCAAGCGAAATAACATCATCAATCTTTTTCCTGTCTTCAACTTTTTCTTCCTTTGATTCAGTTATATAAACATCAGCACCCTGACTTACAAGAAACTTTGCAGCAGATATTCCGCTCTTTGAAAAACCCAATACTAAAACTTTTTTATTCTTATATTCCATTATATTACCCCCTTACTCAATAAAAACTGAATAATTACAGCACTTGCAGATAATATAGCTGAAACAAGAGCAAATACTACAACAATTTTCTTTTCACTCCAATCACACAATTCAAAATGATGATGTATGGGAGACATTTTAAAAACTCTCTTTCCTGTTGTTTTAAAACTTATAACCTGAATAATTACAGATAAAGTTTCCATTACAAAAACCCCCGCAATTAAAACAAGTAAAATTTCGAATTTACCCATTATAGCAATAGTTCCAAGCAGCCCCCCAATAGCAAGAGAGCCTGTATCGCCCATAAAGACTTGAGCCTTCGGTTTGTTATATTTTAAAAATCCTGCCAAAGCTCCCGCAACTGCAGAGGAAATAATTGCAGCTTCCGGAGACCCAAAAAACAAACAAATTACAGCACATGCAATAAAAGAGAATAAGCCGGTTGATGCAGCCAACCCATCTAATCCGTCAGTCAAATTATATGCATTTGAAGCTCCTGTTATTACAAAAACCGCAAATACAGGATACAACCAGCCTAAATGTAAAATATAATGACCGATTGAAACATCGCAAGCGCTAGAATTTGTAATCATCATATACAAAACAGGCAACATTGCAATAGCAATTTGTCTTAATAACTTTCCTCTGGGAGTCAGACCGTCATTTCCTTTTCCTTTGATTTTTATATAATCATCCTGAAAACCTGCAAATGTGTAAAACAAAAGAGTGAGCAATATTATAAAAGCCTCCGTTGTCATTCTCTGCGCCATAGCAAGAGTAATTATCGAGCCTAAAATAATTGCAAAAACTATAAATACACCGCCAGTTGTGGGTGTACCCTGCTTTTTTGCATGTGAATCAGGTGCACAATCTTTTACATACTGTCCTATCATTTTTTTCTTTAAAAAGTCTATATACGGCACTCCGAACAACAAACATAAAATCATTCCGAGCAAAAATGCCGAAGCAAGCATTATCATCTTTCTTTTTACCCTTCTGCGTCAATTTTTATGACACTTTTAATATTTTCACCAGTCGCTGCGCTTTTTTGATACTTCGTCTGTATTTGATAAATTCTCATTAGCACTTGCTCCCGTTTTATTCACATTTTTTATATAATCAATTATTTCTTCAAATTTCATGGCTCTTGATGCCTTTAAGAATATTGTACAATCCCCATGAAGATTATCAAGAATGTAACGAGATGTTTCAATATTATCATCAAACGTTTTTACATTTAAGTTTTTAGTAATTAATTCTTTTCCGATTTGCGAAGCCAAATTACCTACTGTAATGAATTTAGCATCAGTTTTTGGATATTTTTCTGCAATATATTTTCCGACTTGTTTGTGAAAATCAATTTCATCCTCACCAAGTTCACCCATATTACCTAAAACTACAACAGGATTTTTATACAAATCCAAAAATGTTGAAACAGCAGCTTTCATAGATTCAGGATTAGCATTATAACTGTCGTTTATTATATTGTAACCGTTAACATTTTGAATTTCCCAGCGTTTTTCAATAGGTTTATATTTTGACAAACCTGATTTTATTTCTTCATAAGACATTCCTAATTTATAGCCAAGATTTATCGCAGAAAGAGAGTTTTCGACATTATAATCGCCTTCAATATTTAGCTCATATTCCTTATCTTTGTATAAAAACTTAGAATATCCCTCTTTTTTATCAAGAATTTCAACATCATTAATTGAATAAAAAACTTTTTCACCATCAAAATTTGCAAACTTTTTAATTCTGTCATTATTATGTGCAATAAGAGCTGATTTTAAATATTTCGTAATTTCACACTTAGCTTTTGCAATATTATCAAGACTTCCCAACCGTCCTATATGAGCTGAGCCGGCATTAGTAATTACCGCATAGTCAGGTTCTGCATATTTCGTTATTAATTCTATTTCGCCCAAACCTCTCATACCCATTTCAACAATCAAAACTTCACAATTTTCAGGCATTGAAAGAACAGTCTGGCAAAAACCTATTTCATTATTATGGTTTGAAAAAGTTTTGTGAGTAAGAAATTTTTCCGACAAAACAGAATATATCATTTCTTTAGTGGTCGTTTTACCTGAACTTCCCGTTACACCAACAACAATAGGATTAATTTTTCTGCGCATATAATTTGCAAGTTTCAAATATGCCGTCAAAGTATCATCAACCTTAATTGCAAAATCACATGGCTTTTGTTTTGTATAGAAACAACCTGCGGCTCCTGATTCAAGTGCCTTATCGCAGAAATCCTCACCATCAAAATTTGCACCCTTTAAAGGTAAATACAAATCTCCTTTTTTTATTGTTCTTGTATCTGTTGAAATTTCAAAACTGCCATCATGCTCTATTTCAACATTCAAAGCCTTTTTTATATCATCCGAAGTAAATTTCATATCCCTCTTCCCTTATATATAAATTTTACTCCAAACAAGTCTTAAAGTCTTTAAAGTTAATAAATGTTAATAGTGCTTGACAATGTGTTATGGGTGAATCATAATAACGGATGTATTAGTATGCGGTAAATCGTTCTATAAACACCCCAAAAGCCGAAATATTTTGAATTTGGAGTGTACGAAACCGCCAAGAGAAAGGAAAAGAAAATGTTCGCAATTGTAGAAACAGGCGGAAAACAATATCAAGTAGAAGAAGGAAGATATCTTGATGTTGAATTGTTAGAAGGCGACAAAGATTCAAAAGTTGTTTTTGATAAAGTCGTTATGATAGTAAACGGTAAAAAATCTAAAGTAGGTCAACCGTACGTTGCCGGAGCATCTGCTGAAGGAACTATTGTAAAACACGATAGAGCTAAAAAAGTTATCGTTTATAAACAAAGACCTAAAAAAGGTTACAGAAGAAAACAAGGTCACAGACAAGGCTTTACAAGAGTAATGATTTCTAAAATCAGAACATCTGCTCAAAAGAAAGCTGAAGCTGCTACAGAAGAAGCATAAGTGTTTATGTGAGCGAAGCGAACCAAAATGGTCATTTCACTTTTCACATTTCACATTTCACAAGTATAAAGGAGAAAATTTAAAATGGCACATAAGAAAGGTATGGGATCTACCCGTAACGGACGTGATTCGGAAGCTAAACGTTTAGGCGTTAAGAAATTCGGCGGCGAAACAGTTAAAGCCGGAAACATTCTTGTTCGTCAAAGAGGTACAAAAGTTCACCCTGGCAACAATGTTGGTATCGGTTCTGATGATACATTGTACGCTTTGATTGACGGGCAGGTTAAATTTGAAGCACACCGCAGAGACAGAAAACAAGTTAGCGTTTACGCCAATTAACAAATTAAAGTTCTAAATAAACTAAAAAGCAGCCTCATTATATATGAGGTTGTTTTTTTATGTAAAATTTAGTTAACAAATCAAAAAAAATATTAAAGATTCTTCATGATTATTCCGATAAATAATTTGTAATCAAAAAATAATGGAGAATTTAAAATATGCTTAAAAAGATTTCATACCCTTCGTGTAATATATGCGACAGTGTGGTATTTATATTAAGAGGAGCGAGAAAACGCCGCAATATGGCGCAAATATCAGCAAAACGTGTTAATGCTGATGCAGGTATAGAAACAGGATTGCGTGCGGTAAAATAACGCAATCAATGAGATTTGAGGGCTTTATGTTGTAAATATCCCTTGCCGAAACGGCAGGGGATGTTTTTTATTCCCACGGTTTAACCAAAAATTTAATAGCTTTTCCATCCATATGCTGATGCATAGCCCATTCAATTTTGTCTAATGATATTGTGCCAGTAATTAGTTTTTCAACTTCAACATCACCTGATGCAATGTAATTTAATGCCATTCGGAAATATTTAGGTGTATGGTGGAATACACTCATTAGCTTTATATCACCATAATGCATTTTTGTGGTATCAAAAGTTACGGTTGAACCGGACTTGCAACCGCCAAAAAAGTGTACTGTACCACCAGGACGAACACAAGAAAAAATTCTTTCCCAAATTTCCGGTAATCCCACACATTCAACTGCAACATCAAGTCCTCTGTGTTCCTCTGTATATTCTCTGAATATTTTTTCAGGATTTGGATATTTTGTTAAATCAATAATTTCATCGGCATGAGCAAAATCTTCAGCAGCTTTAAGCTTTATTGGATTTCTTCCTGCAACTATAACATTTGCGCCTTTTAGTTTTGCAAGTCTTGCAAACATAAGACCTATTGGGCCAATTCCTATTATACCTACAGTTTGACCGGGTTTTATGTCAGTTCTTTCAACACCATGAACGACATTCGCCAAAGGTTCACAAAATGCAGCTTTATCAAAGCTAAGACTATCCGGTAAAATAAGCATATTTTTTTCTACAATGCGTGCCGGTACGGTAATATACTGTGCGTATGCGCCATTAAGCAGGTCCAAATTCTCACAAAGATTATATTCTTCATGTCTGCAGTAAAAACATTTCCCGCAAGGAGCAGAATTTGCCGCAACAACTCTGTCACCGACTTTGACATTTGTAACACCTTTGCCAACTTTATCTACAATACCTGCAAATTCATGTCCAAAGCCTGACGGAACCGTTTTTATTAGAACAGGATGACCTCGTCTGAAAGTTTTCACATCTGTTCCGCAAGTCAAAGCCGACATAACTTTCACTACAACTTCACCATCTTTTGGCGGCTTTACCATAACTTCTTCATACTTTATATTCTGCGGTCCGTAATATTGTATTGCTTTCATGCTATTCTCCAATATTTACATAAGCTTTCATAATTCTGTTTGACATAGTATCATCAAAAGCCTTTTGAATTTCATCTAACTTGTAAACAGTTGATAAACCAGCAACCTTTACTTTACCTTCTTCCAAAAGTTTTAGAGAGTCTTTCAAATCAACAGGTGCCGGTGAGTAACTACCCATCACTGTCAATTCTCTATAATAAATTTCATTATTCGGATAAGCTGTTTCATCATGCGGAGTGCTTGAAAATACAATAATTTTACCACCGTTTCTAACGTATTTTATTGCTGTATCTAAAGCCTTATCCGCACCGGATGTCATAAATATCGCATCAAATTCACCATCAATAACTTTTTGTGCGCTTATTCCGTATTTTCCTGCGAGCTTTATTCTTTCATCCAATAAATCACAACCAACTACATCTGCACCATATGCTTTTAATGCTTGTGATGTCAGAATTCCGATTGTTCCCAATCCGACAACAAGAACTTTATCGCCGTTTAATAAATTAGCACGTTTAACAGCTCTTACAATACAACCCAAAGGTTCATAAAATGATGCTTCTATATTTGTTAAATTATCAGGTTTCAGATGTGCCACATTTTGAAGATGTTCTTCCGATAAATAGACATACTCAGAAAAGCCTCCGGGACGAATGTTTGTTGATTTAAAATGTTCGCACATAGAAACATTTCCGTGTCTACAGTAAACACATTCACCACAAGGAATGTGATGAGAAGTTACAATAGTGTCTCCAATTTTGAAATTTGTATCCGAATTTATTTCTTCTATCTGAGCAACAATTTCGTGTCCTAAAACTGTACCGTCTTTTGATATTTTATGTATAAATTTAACAATATCAGAACCGCACAATCCGCAGCCAAGAACTCTTACAACAGCACCTTTTCTGCCATTTAGTGTAATTTTATCAGTCAATTCAATTACTATTTTATCGTTTTTAATTACGGCTATTTTCATATTTTGATTTTAGCACAAACTTGAAAATAACAAAAATAAGATATATAATTAATATATGACTATAATCAGAAGATTAAACTGTTTTGATGCTCCTAAAATAAAGAAGATGATTACTTATCTTGGCGGTGATGAAAGATTTTCACGTGCAATCTTAACAGAGGCCTTTTATTTCATACATGCCGTACTCCCTTTAAAATATAAATTTTTACCCGAATCCTATATTCTATTAGAAAATGATGAGATTTTGGGACTTATAACAGTAGTACCTACAAATGGAAATCCTTATAAGCTAAATATTACTCGACTTGTTTTTAAACAAAATTTATATGACATAGGAAAACAACTGGTTGAATTTGTTATAGCAAGATACGGTGCAAAAGGCGCAGTTTCGTTCAGAGTTCTTGTTGACCAATCACATGATGAACTGTTGGAATTATTTTTAAGAGGCTGCGGATTCAGACATTGCAGCTACGAAAACTTATGGAAATTAGATAACTTTATTCCAAAAAGCGATATAACAGCAAATTTCAGATGTTGTCAGGATACAGATTCGAAACAAATTGCAAGATTATATAATGCAGAATTAAAAAATCTTTATAAACCATCTTTAGAAAGAATAAAAACCGAATATCAGGAACCTTTATTCGCCGGATTCTCAAATTTTTATAAAAATAGATATGTGCTTGAAGAACCCAACACCAAGAAAATAATAGCATATCTTTCAATTACGACAAGCGACAATTTTAATTTTATTATTGATATGTCTTTAAATGATGCTTTTAATATTCAATATGATGAAGTTTTAAATTTTGCACTGTCACAAATAAAAATCAGAAAATCAAAATTCTGCGCATTTTTAAAACACAGGCAATACACAAACAATGCTGATGAAATGGAAAAATATCTGCACGAAAGAAATTTGAATTGTATACAAACCCAATGTGTATTGGTTAGGGATTTTTATAAACAAATCAAACAAGAAGAAAAAGCTTTGCAGTTATTTCAATTCGGTGAAGTTTCATCTACAAATTAGTACCAATAATCGCATTTCTGGACAAAAGAAGCAGTTCCGGACTTGCCTTTTATATAATAAATATCACCACTATATGCTACTATTTCAGGATTATCGCTAACCGTATAGTAAAAATTTTTTTCTGCATACGGATTAATGTTTTCTACAGCATTTATAATCTTTTTCATTGTGTTTGCTGTTTTGAATTGATCTCCGCCAACTATATTTACTTTAGTAAAATTTGGAATAAATTTTCTTAAAAATTGTTCAATTTTATTAATCGGAGTCTCATCATGAACGTGATACAAAACATTAGTAGAAGTTTCTTCATCTACAGCATTTAGCACTGCACAGGTTCTCACTCCTGTCGTACTCAGTGGTGTAAGGCAGTCAGCTTTTAGATAGCCTCCGCCGACATCTGTCAAATTTTCTGTAGAAAATCCTGAATTAGGTTTCATTGGTCCTTTATAAACATTTATTTCTTCAGAATTTTTTGGTGCATAATTAAATATCTTTTTTACAAATTTTATATTATCAGAGAATTCAAATGTATCAAAACACACATTATAAGCCTTATTCAAACCTCTGCCCGCAAAGGATACTTTTGAATTATTATAATTATTATTTAGTATTACAGAATTAATTGCACTTATCATCAGATTTTGTAAAACATGTGAATTTTAATAATTTACTAATTGTAACCTTTTGTTAATTAAAATTTTTGTTTGTGCTAAAGTTTTTGTGTAGAAAGAGGTCGGGATATGAGTAATTTAGATATAATTCTTGATAAAGATATAAATAAAGATTTAATTAAATCTAAAAAAATAGCAGTTATTGGTTTTGGTTCTCAAGGATACGGACAATCAATGAATTTGAAAGACTCAGGATGTGATGTCGTACTTGGATTACGTCTTGGCGGTAAATCAGATGAGAAAGCAAAAAAATACGGATTTAAAACAATGTCTATTGAAGATGCCGTAAAATATGCTGACATTGTTCAAATCCTTATTCCTGATGAAATCCAATCAAAAGTTTATTTGGAACAAATAAAACCGTATTTAAGAAAAGGTCAGTATTTGATGTTTTCTCACGGTTTTAATATTCACTATAAAAAAATAGTTGCACCGGATGGTGTAAATGTAATAATGGTAGCACCTAAAGGTCCGGGGCATACTGTCAGAAGTGAATTTGAAATCGGCAGAGGAGTTCCGTCGTTAATTGCAGTATACCAAGACCCAACAGGCGATTCCAGAGATATTGCGTTATCTTATGCATCTGCAATTGGTGCAGGTCGTGCTGGTATTATTGAAACGACTTTTAAAGAAGAAACAGAAACTGACCTTTTTGGAGAACAGGCGGTAATTTGCGGCGGAGTTTCAGCTCTTATAAAAACAGGATTTGAAGTTTTGGTTGAAGCCGGATATTCTCCTTATATGGCATACTTTGAAGTATTACACGAAATGAAACTTTTAGTTGATTTGATAAATCAAGGCGGATTGGCAGATATGAGATATTCAATTTCGAATACGGCGGAATACGGTGATATGACAAGAGGCCCTAAAGTTATTGGAGAGCAATCCCGTCAAGCCATGAAAGATTTATTAAAAGATATTCAGTCAGGTGCATTTGCGGATGAATTTATGAATGAAATGCAAACAGGATGTAAAAATTTTAATAAATTAAGAGAAGAAAATGCAAACCACTTAATAGAAAAAGTCGGAGAAGAAATAAGATCTTCATTTGTTTGGGGAAATGATAAAAAGATTATAGACAGATCAAAAAATTAAATTAAAGAAAGGATATCATGTTCAGTACAGAGACAGAATATGAAGTAATTACATTTTCGATAGGCGATACAAAAGCCGGAACCAAAATGGGTAAATTACAATTAAAAGACTTGAATGACGAGTCTGTTTTAAATTGTATTTTATGGGAAGAAACATTAAATCGTTACGACAGCAAAATTTTCAGAACCGGTAATATCGTAAAAATAGTTTCAGCATCTTTCAACGAAAAATATAATAACTGTCTTGTATCTACACTGGCTCTCATTAAAGAAGCTAAAATGGGGCTTGAAGAAGCTGAAAGAGAAAAAGTTTATTCTGATTTGATTTCATATATAGACAAAATCAAAAATACTGAATTAAACAAATTTTTAACAACATACTTTATCGAACATAAAGACAAAATTAAAGTTGCTCCGGCAGCAAAACTAATGCACCATAACTATATCGGCGGACTTATGGTTCATACTTTGGAATGTCTTAAATACGCTGAAGAAAACATGTCAATTTCAGATTACAAATTCAATAGCGATGATATTCTTGCTGCATGCATTTTACACGATATTGGTAAAATCTTTGAATATACAATAAACTTGGAAACAGGATTAATTGATTACGATGAAATTTTCAGAAAAGAATGGTTAACACACTCACAGTACGGTTTTACAATTTGTATGGCTAACGGATTTAATAAGGTTGCAAAAATGATTGCAGCTCATCACGGCAGAAGCGATTGGGGTGCTATTATTGATTTAGATCAAAAAGATTTGGAACCTGAACTATATTTTATCCACTTGGTAGATAATTTATCTGCAAAATTTGGTAAAATAAATGTAAAATTATTGGAAGAAAAAGGAGTTTAGTTTTGTCAAGATTAAATGAAACTCATAATTATAAAGGAACACTGGTTTGTGTCGAAGGAATAGACGGCTCAGGAAAATCTACACAACTTGCTTTACTTAGGGATTGGCTAAAATCTATAGGGCAAGATGTTATATATACAGAATGGAATTCTTCTGAATTAATCAGTCAAACAACAAAACTTGCTAAAAAGAAAAATATGCTTTCGCCAAGAACTTTTTCACTTTTGCATGCAGTCGATTTTGCAGACAGACTAAAACAAGTTATTGCACCTGCCCTGAAAGCCGGATTTATTGTTCTTGCCGACAGGTATGCGTATACAGCTTTTGCAAGAGATGTTGCTCGTGGAGTTGATCCAAATTGGGTTAGAGAGGTTTATAGCTTTGCTATAAAACCTGATATTGCAATCTATTTTGACATCGCACCTATAGATGCAATGGAAAGAATTTGTTCCAACAGAGCGCCAAAATTTTATGAAGCCGGTATGGATTTAAAATTGAGTAATGATCCTTATGAAAGTTATATTATCTTTCAAGGAAGGGTTACAAAAGAATATCAAAAAATGGTTAAGGAATTTGGTTTAACAAAACTTGATGCAAAAGATTCAATCCATTCTAAACAGGTTGCAATCAGAAAAATGCTGAAAGAAGTTTTGGAAGAAAAAGGAGTATCCCTAAATGACTAAATATAAAACAAAACATGGATATGAAGGTTTACTCATCGTTATAGAAGGTACTGACGGTTCAGGGAAATCAACTCAACTTGAATTATTGAAAAAATCAATTCAGGCACAATCTTATGGAGTTATGGTATCAGAATGGAAAACCTCAAGACTAATTGCAAACGTTATAGATGATGCCAAAGAAAGAAATTTGTTAAATGCTACAACTTTTAGCCTTTTGTATGCTGCAGACTTTGCAGACAGACTTGAAAATCAAATTATACCTGCCCTAAAATCAGGTTTTATAGTTCTTTTAGACAGATATTATTACACAGCACTGGCAAGAGATGTTGCAAGAGGTCAGGATATTGAATGGGTAAAAAATCTCTATGATTACGCACCGGAACCTGATTTAGTGTTTTATTTAGATATGCCTGTTGATGTTTTATTGAAAAGAATTATCGGAACAACAGGTCTTGATTATTACGAAAGCGGACGAGATGTTGGCTTTTCTACTGACTTTTACAAGAGTTTTGAAATATATCAGAAAAAATGTCTTGATCAATATAACAATATGAAATCGGAATACAATTTCTTGAGTATAGATGGAACAAAATCAATTAAAGCAATACATAATATTATGAACACAGAAGTTCAAAAAATATTGGATTCTGGAGTACTTTATTAAATAAAAAATATCCATTTTATATAAAAAATTGTTACCAAAATAAATAAAAATTTACGTTATGAAACATTTTGCGCCATAAAGCATGTTTTATGATAGATTAGAAATGTAAAGAGAAGATTTAAGGAGATAATGAATGTCTGAATATTTGAGCAAAGAAGAGATTAAGCAATGGAGAAGCTCATTAGAAAAGATTACATTAGAAGAATTTGCTGCGAGATTAGGGAAAAAAATTGAAGAATCAAAACCAACTAATGATTTGGTTGATATAGTATTGAAAGGAAAACCTGTCGTATCAAATGAAACCGATTATAAACAATCTCACGCTGAAAGATTGAGTTCTATAGCGGAAAGAGCATTTGAAAGAGAACAACAAATAGCTCCGACGCCGTTTTCTATAAATAGAATTCAAGTTTCTGAAACAAATACCAAAGAAGAAAAGCAAGTTAAAACTTCAAAAACTGATAAAAAAGCAACAGTTCAAAAATCAGTACAAGAAAAAACAGTTGCAACAAAAGCTCAAAAGGTAAAACAAACTGCAAAATCTGACAATTTGAGAGAAGAAGTGAGAATTGTATTCAAAAAAGCACTTACTGACAGAGAACAAAAAGTATTTGACCACTTTGCGCAAAATAAAGGTAAAATTGTTTATGCAAAAGATTTGGCTGCATTACTTGATTTACCCAGAGACTATGTTTATAAATACATAAAAAATCTTAGAGCAAAAATAGAAGGCGAAAAACTTGAGAATGCTGATAAAGGCGGATTTATTTTAAACATTTAATTATTAAAAATGTCATAATCGAAAAATAGCGGATTTTATATCCGCTATTTATTTTTTCAACAACAAATTCATCCCTGCTGTAAAATAACTTTTTATTTCCGCAAAAGATCTGATTTTAAACAACATCTTCAATATATACAGAGGTCTTAAATAAAACCTTTTTATGGCGGATTTGTGCAACTCAAAAATTCTTTGACGATTAAGAGTATGAGAATTTACCGCAGGAAAATAATATGCTTTTTCAAAGGACGTATCACCATCAAATAATTTATTATCTTTTGCATACTCAAAAAATCTTGAACCTGGCAATGGGGTTGCGGTATAAAAACTTATAAAGTCACTGTCTAATTCTATTGCAAATTTTATAGTTTCTTCAGCCGTTTCTTCAGTTTCCCAAGGCAAACCTATTACAAAATAGTTGTATATCCTAATCTTAGCTTTTTTAAAAAGAGCTACAGTTTTTCTGATATCGCTAAGACTTATTTTTTTGCCTATTTTATCAAGCATATATTGAGAACCGCTTTCAACTCCAATACTTACCAAGCGACAACCCGATTTATACATAATTTCAGCCATTTCAAAATCTGCAGTATCGGCTCTTGTATTAGCTGACCAAGTTATTTTTAATCCGCTTTCAATAATTTTATTACAGAGCTCAATTGTCCACTCACGATCTATATTAAAAATATCAGACCAAAAAACGAAATTTGTAATATTATATTTTTCAACGCATTCTCTTATTTCGGCAATAATATTTTCAGCCGAACGCTTTCTTACTTTTGCTCCCGAAACCGGCGTTGCAAGACAAAAGAAGCAGTGATATGGGCAACCTCTGGATACTTTAATAACCGCTTGAACTTTATTGTTATCAGGCCTCCTGTATAAAGAATTATCCACTAAATGTCTTGCAGGAAACGGAATGTCATCAAGATTTTCAATAAACTGCCTTTGTCCTGTAAATACAACATTCTCCCCTTGTCTGAAGTAGAGGCCGGATATCTCGCTCATACCCTTCTCTTTTTTTAAGAGTTCTTTTAATGTTTCTTCAACCTCACCATAAAGCACTATATCTAAAGCTTTGTGAGCTTTCATTATCTCATCTGCACTGATAATAAACGCGGCACCTTTTGCAATTGTAACTACATCAGGTAAAATTTCTTTTGCGGTTTTAAGACTTTCTAAATCATGTTCTAATGTCGGAGTTGCGGCATTTACCACTACATAATCCGGTTTAAATTTCTTTAAATCATCAATATAACCATTTTCTTGACTGTAGTCTTTTATTTTAGCTTCAAAACCGCATTGTTCAGCTACTGCAGCCATATACATTAAGTCTGTAGGCGGCAACGGCGGAATTACAAGGAGCTCTTTTGTCGGTTGTTGGCATCTGTCCTCCCTGTTTAACACAGGTGAAGGCGGATACATAAAAAGTATTCGCTTTTTATTGGGCATTTACTTTTTCCTTAACTGTATTTGCAATAAATGCTGCAGCGCCTAAACATATTGCACCAATCAAAAATGTGTATTCCCAATGGTGATTAATATAATCCGACCCCATTGTGAATGAACATTTGTTTATAAACCAAGCAACAAGCGTGCATACAAACACTTGCGGCCCTGCAATAAATATGTTAAATATTCCCATTACAGAGCCTTCTGTACCTTTTTTTATGTATTGAGACAGCATTGCAAAAGGTAATGCACAAATACTTGCCCAACCTATACCTGCAACACCCATCATCGCAGCTACAACAACCGGATTTTTTGAGAAAAACATTCCCAAATAAGCCAAAATCATTGTGATTATTGAAATAATATGCACTTTTTTGTTTGTAAATTTAGCAGATAAAATACCGATTGGTATAGCAACCAAAAAGCAAACAAGATTAAATATAGCAAAACATATTGAAGAAAAATTTGTGCCTTTCAAAATTGCGGAATTATATAATTCTTTTGTAGACTCCATTGCAGTAGATAAATCCGGAACACAATAAATTGTATGAATAGCATACTGCGTAAAGAAAATCATCATACACATTGTTCCAATCCAAGTAAAAAATTGCATTGTACAAATTTTTGAAACCTCAGGAGAAAGCGCAAAAAAGTTCTTTAGAGAATCAATAAAGCTGTCATCCTGAGCCGATTTCGAAACAGATTCTTCGCCTTGCTCAGAATGACGGCGAAGGATCTCATTACTTTCAATATCAGGCTTTACCTCCTGCACTCCTGCGTTCTTGCCTTCTGAAATTGTGATGCAAGTCCATATCATACCGAGTGTAAATGCCAAAGCAGCCATTACAAATTGTGCATTTATAGACATTTGATAGTTAAATACTGCATTTAAAAAAGGGGCAGTTCCTGCAGCAACTACAGAGCCCAAACCTATTGCAAGGCTTATGTATGAATTTGCAAGTGCGTGCTGTTCTTCAGGTACGACGTCAGGCACAAGCGCTCTGTATGGACCTTGTGCAACATTAACACACGCATCTATGACCCAAATCATTATTGCAGCTATCAAAAGAGCTGTCAATGGATGTAAATCAAGTCCTGTCAGATTATGCAGCAGATTTGCCACAGACGCTGAATTTGGAAATATCCAAAGAGCCAACGATGCCAAAATAGCACCCCCAAGAAGATATGGTCTTCTTCTACCCAAAGGAGAAACTGTTTTATCACTCATTGCGCCGACAATCGGCTGAACAACCATACCCGTAAATGGACCTGCAAGCCATATCAAACCATATATAAACGGCGATGCTCCAAGACTTTCTGTTACAGGGCCTGACAAAATAATCCTCATTTGCCAAGCAAACTGTAAACCAAAAAATCCTAACGCAAAATTTAAAAATTGCGCTGTAGTAAATTTTTTTAATACATTATTTTCACTCATATTATCCCCCAATTTATTATTAATTTTACCTGCAAAAAGCCAGCAGGTCAAGAATTTTACTCAATAGCTTTTATCAATTCATATAAAGCTTTGTTATAAGGAGTAGAAATGTTGTGTTTCTCTCCTAATTTTATTATTTCGCCCGCAAACATATCGACTTCAGTTTTTCTTCCGGCTTCGACATCCTGAAGCATAGAGGTTTTACCTTCAGGTGACATTTTTTTGAAAGATATTAACGCCTCATCAAGCATATTTTCAGTATTTTTAACACCCTCAGCTTTTGCAATACACTGAACCTCTTTCATTACATTAATTATAAAATTAATACATTTATCATTATTAATCATCTCTCCAAAAGTATATTTCCATATTGCAGATGGCTGATTTGTTGAAACATTCAGCATAAATTTAAGCCACATAGAATGTATTATATCATCAGGAATTTCATAATTAATTCCAACTTTGTCAAAATATTCTTTCAGAGACATAACGTTATTTTGGTCTTGGTAATTTCCGAAAACAATTTTATTGACACCATCTTGAGTTACATAGCGGTTTACTCTCACTGCACTGTGTCCTATAAAATATGAATAAACAAGCTTTTCAGCTCCATAAATATTTGCAATTTCTTTTTCGGATGATATTCCGTTTAAAAGTGATATAATTATTGTATTATTACTAACAAAATTTTTGATATTTTTTATTGCATCATTGAGCCCGTCATATTTAGTTGCAATAATTATTAAATCTGCCTTGAAATCATTTGCACTAGGCAGAATATAGTTAAGGTGCAGTTCATTTCCGTTAAATATAACGGGACTTTTGGAGTACCTCTCAAACCTCTCCTTATCAACAAGAATTTTTAAATTTTCGGGGCTGAATTTTTGAATTTTGTCTGCGTAAATCGTTCCGATAGCTCCAAGTCCGTATATTAAAACATTTTTTACATTTTTCATAAAATAATTATAACATTAATAACAAAATAATAGAAATGTAATATTTTAAAATACTGACCTTTGACCGAGCGAATTATCAATGTTTGTGAGGCAATAACAAGGCTCGTACTGTTTGAGCGGTAAAATTAACAGATTCTGAAACAAGTTCAGAATGACAATAATATAGCGAGTTTACGAGCCACAAGCCGAACAATTACAATTGATATGAGCGAGAGAACAGGTCAAATGTTCTTTGGGTACTTTCTTTCAAAAAAGAAAGTACCTGCAGGGGTGCAGGGGCGGCATAAGCCCCGCATAAATTGTATTTATAATAAATAACATTTCAATTATTTTGTTATAATAATTTGTTAAATTTTATTCACAAATAAAAGTTATAAGGCAATACTTATTAAAAAAAATACTTTATATAAGAGTAGTGTAGTAGTTTATATTGTAGTGTGTAAATGGTATTTGAAATCAACAGACCGCTTGGTGTAGGCGGAATTACCCCTAATATTTACAACACCCGAAACAGATATGTAAGTTTCGGTCAACAGAGTGCTGATACTTTTGAAAACACCTCTTTTAATCGTTACACAACAGAATCTGCAATAAGAAGAATGATTGAGAATAACAACAAAGTTAAGGATATTATAAAAGATTTTAATCCGAATATAAATTTGAACATGGAAGAATTGAGAGAATTGATGCAAAATCACGCTACAGATACACGCAATATTACAATAGGAATAGCAGAGCATCTACCCTTTTCACTACAGTCAAAAGTTGATAAAAAAGCATTAAATGACGCTGCATATTTGCATGATTTGGGTAAAGTCCTAATTCCAAAAGAAGTATTAAATAAACCCGCAAAATTAGATGAAGCCGAAACAAAAATAATGCATACTCATTCTGAATTAAGCTACGAAATGCTAAAAAATTCAGGCTTGAATGATAAAACTCTTAAATTAATAAGAAATCATCACCAAAATATGAAAAAAACAGGTTATCCATGGGTAGGTAACGACTTTAACGCAGATTTGGATGTACAAATACTTTCAACTGCTGATAAATATTCAGCCCTAACCGAAAAACGTAAATACAAAGCACCTATGAGTTCGAAAGAGGCACTTACAATAATTTATCAGGATGTAAAAGAAGGAAAGTTACACCCGTTTGTTTTTAAAGCTTTAGTAAATTACACGAACAGTCCGGAAGGAATACAAAAGGTTACACTATAAAAAACAACCCCTTAAAAATTTTAAGGAGTTGTTTTTATATTATTTGACATTCTATTGAACGTTTGCTTTTTCTTCGTCTGTTACACCCTTGATTGTAAGGTTTACTCTGCCTTTGTCATCAATTTTGATAACCTTAACGATTACTTCCTGACCTATTTGTAAGTGTGGTTCAATAGTTTCAATTCTTTCGTTACAAATTTGAGAAATATGAACCATACCGTCTTTACCCGGAGCAAGTTCAACAAATGCGCCAATTGGGATTATTCTTACAACTTTACCTTTCAAAACCATTCCTTGTTCTGCTTTGAAAGTAAGTTCTTTAATCATTCTCTTTGCAATTTCAGCGCCTTCCTGATCGTTAGATGTAATTGTTACTACACCAGAATCTTGGATATCAATTTCAGCACCTGATGCATCAATGATTGCTCTGATTTGTTTTCCGCCAGGTCCAATAACAGTTCCAATATCTTCTGTCGGAATTGTCATTGTTGAAATGCTTGGAGCAAACGGTGACATTGGTCCGGGTTCTGTGATTACTTCTCTCATTTTGCCTAAGATATGCAATCTGCCTTCTTTAGCCTGCGCCAAAGCTCTGCGCAAAGTGTCGTTTGCAATTCCTTTTGCTTTCATATCCATTTGCAGTGCTGTGATGCCTGTATCGTTACCTGTAACTTTAAAGTCCATATCACCTAAAAAGTCCTCAATTCCCTGAATGTCAGTTAATACAACAGGTTCTTTACCTTCTTCTGTAATCATACCCATTGCAACACCGCCAATCATACATTTTACAGGAACACCTGCATTCATCAATGCCATTGATGAACCGCAAGTTGAAGCCATTGATGTAGAACCGTTTGATTCCAACACATCTGATGTTACTCTGATTGTATAACCGAATTCTTCTTGAGAAGGAAGCGCAGGAACATTAGCACGTTCTGCCAAATTTCCGTGTCCTACTTCACGTCTGCCCGGTCCTCTAAGTGGTTTTACTTCACCTACAGAAAATCCAGGGAATATGTATTTATGCATATATGTTTTTTCAGTTTCAGGGTCAACTCCGTCAAGTTCCTGTTTCATAGCAGGGCCTGCAAGAGTTGCAACTGACAATACTTGAGTTTGTCCTCTTGTAAATACTGCAGAACCGTGAGCTCTTGGGATAACTCCGACTTCGCACCAGATAGGACGAACATCGTGAGGTTTTCTTCCGTCAGCTCTAACACCTTCGTCCAAAATCATTGTACGCATAATCTTCTTTTCTGCATTTTTAAATTCTTCTGCAACGAAGTCGATTCCAGTTTCTTCCATAATTTTCTTAGAATAATCATCTTCAGGCAGGGCGTCAATTTTTTCTTTAACAAGCTTTTTAGCTTCTTCAAGTTTTTCCTGTCTGTAAGTTCTGTCAAAATTATGATATGCATCAAAAATCATATCGTGAGCAGTTTCATCAATGATTTTTTTTATTTCTGTAGTATCGTAAGGATTTACGAATTCTTCTTTTTCAACTCCGCAATCTTTTGCGAATTGCAATTGAGCTTCGCATTGTTTTCTGATTTCAACTTGTGCGAATTCAACAGCGTTCATAATATCGTCTTCTGTAACAAATTTGCAGCCTGCCTCAACCATAATTACACTGTCGTGAGTACCAGCAACAACAATATCAAGATCTGATTTATCAGCTTGTTGGTGAGTCGGGTTTGCTATCATGTTGCCATTTTCATCACGAGAAACTCTTACAGCACCAATAGGCCCTTCAAAAGGAGCTCCTGACAGCATCAAAGCACAAGATGCTCCGAGCATTGCCAATGTATCAGGTTGATTTTGTTGATCATAGCTGAATAATTGAGCTACAATTTGAATATCGTTTCTGTAACCTTTTGGAAACAGTGGTCTTATAGGTCTGTCTATCAATCTTGAAATAAGGATAGCTTTGTCGCTTGCTTTTCCTTCAGAACGGTTGTAACCGCCCGGTATACGACCGATTGATGACATTCTTTCTTCATAGTCAATTAATAGTGGGAAAAAGTCAATTCCTACTCTTGGTTCTTTTGATACACAACAGTGAACAAATAACATTGTATCACCGCATCTTACTGTAACTGAACCATTAGTTGATTGAGCGTATTTTCCGGTTTCAACGGTAACTGTTTTGCCGCCGATTTCAATTTCAAACTTTTTAGTTTCCGGTATAGTCATAATTACCTTTCATCTTTCCCGCACTTCCTTGTGCGACTTTTTGTTATACACTTCTAATGTTCAAAGCAATTATACAACAAACAAGAAAATTATTAAATTAATAGGCAAAATTTTTATTTACGTGTTTTGAAATTTATATGAAAACAGATAGGATTTCTTTCGGAGCAAAATATATAAACCCGATAAATATCGGGAAATTAGAAGAAAAAGTCTATAAGCAGGCAGAGGTTTCTTTTGTAAAGCTTAATCCTTATAATGCATGTGATGTTTCGGCATTAAGACAAATTGCAAAATATTGGGAAAATGACAAATTTGCAGGAAATATAAGTGTTTGCGCAGATGCAATATATGACGGTAAATCAGCAGATGGAATAAAAATTTTTGCATTAACATCACAAAGTGACAGTTTTGAAAAACTCAATCCCGACAAAATTCTTGGTGTTATTGAAACAGAAGACACTGCTCCTTTTCATATTCATATAAATAGATTCCAGACAAAACCTGAATTTGTATACGGTTATAAACCGGAATACAAAGGAGTCGGAACGGCAATATTAAATTCTTTAAAGGAAATGTACAACAAAATATCTGCAATATCAGAAGCCGATAAATCCACAAGATCATTTTACGAAAGAAACGGATTTTACGAAAGCTCAAAAGGCTCAAATTTCTATATTTGGTACAAAGATTATTTTGCAGATATTTTTAAAATATTCAGATAAAAACAGCCACATACATCTTTATTCCGTCGAATTAAAAGCGTTGTGGCTGCGTTCACTATTTACAAATAGTGTTTAATACTAGAAATGCATATCAAATGAAGATGGCATACCGTTAATTCTTTCATCTTCCATACGCATAGCTGAACCTATCGTAAAGCTTTCAGCATACATCTTATTAATTTTGTATGTCAAATCCCCGTTGAACACTTCTTCATTTTCTTCTAAAAACTGAAACAGCGGTTCTGCCGGTGATTTTACAATATTATTTAAAGTTTCTTTTGCATGTTTAATCGTATGTTCGCCAATTTCGGGAACTTTTACGTTCATACCAAAAGGTTTGTAAGGTCTGTTAAATGATGCTCCGGTATCTGCCATGATATTTGTCCTTTTTTATACATGGTAGATATCGGAACATTCAAAACAAATATTTAGAAAATTAAGATGAAATTTTACAAATATTAACAATTATTCGGAAAATGGCGGTCTGTATTTTAAACGTTTAGAATTAATTTTCTTACCGCTTTGCTCTTCAAATATTTGAAGCATACCAACTACATCTTCATAATCAAAATACCCATTGTTTGCATCTTCAATTATTTCATTCCAATACTTTTGAGCATTATTAGAATCAAATTGTCTATAAAATACCCCCATATCTTTGTTGCTTCGGGTATTATTGCATCTTTTACAAGCCCAAGCCCAATTTATAATCATATGAGGACCATCTAGCGACGATGGCTGCTGATGTTCCAGTGTTAATTCTGATGGAGTAAAAAGGTCATACGCAATTTTTTCCGGAGCTGACTGATCATGTTTTGTAATTAATGCATATACGCTATCGCGTGATGTAGGTAAACTATTTGCCAATCTGAACAAGTTTCGTCTGGTTTTATTATGTTCATCAACACCATTCAAAGCTAACTTCAAATCATGCATAAAAGCTTTGTTAGTAAATTTTCCTAAAATTGGTTCACCTTTCAACATCTTTTCTGCATCTGAACAATGATTATAAATGTCTTTTCTCTTAAGAACCTCAGCTTCTGATTTTATGGCGTCTATTATAATTAAATTTAAACGTTTTGACGAATATTTATTTTTTATTTTTGTATTTTTATTAATTCTTGCATTAGGAGTAACTGTTCTAAGTATTCTTATTACTACCTTGTCGGTTATTGGTTCTGTTTGTTTATATATTGCGGGTATAGTTAAAAGTTCCGCAAGATTATTAATTCTTTTTGCAGTCCTGTCATTTGGTATGGTTTTTGTTAAATTTTCTATTTTATATCTCGTTTCTTTTCCGCTGAATTTTTCTAAATGCGGGATTTTTAACATTCTGAGTTTGCTTTTTGATATCAAGTCAAGTACTGCTTTTTGGTTTTCTTCAGGAAGTTTTGAAGATTCTTTTGCTATAGAATCAAAAATCGGATTTTGAAGTTTTAACAATTTCTTATTTGCTTGAACAGACATCATTTTTATAACAGTATCCAACTTTGCTTTAGGACTTTTTTTAGAAATAGATTCTACATAATCAAAAATTTGTCGTTCAGAGCTGTGCAAACCATCTTTGTATTTGCCAAAGATTTTAACAAAATCTTTTATTGGTTTTGAAAACAAATTTGATCTTTTCCACTCTAAAAACATCGCTTCATCATATTTCATTGGAATCCCGCAATACATACAGTTATAAATTCTCTTTAACGCATGTGCTTTAAAATCTTTTACTGTTTTTATCGGACGAATTAATTTATGCGTAAATGACACAGAATCCTGTGGATAAGAGAGCGGTTGAATATCTCGTGCATACACGTTTCTGCTATCATTTGACAGCCTGCTTTTGGGATATACAAATGTTGATACCGGTAAAATCCTCATAGCAAATTAAAAACATGTAAAAATTTTTTTTGCTAAAAAGTTAACAGTTATTAAGTTCTATTTTAATTATTCCGTCTGACAGTTCATTCAACGTTTTTGCAAGATTTTCTACATATTCATTTTTACACAACCCTTTTTTACATAGAGACATAAGTTTGCCAAAGTGAATTTGAGCATTTTCAGGCATATATGGATTTTCTTCTATTTGAACAGAAATGGGATAATGGTGTCTTGAATTATTGCAATGTGTGCACTCCAGAGCAAAATTCAAAGAGTTATTTTGTCCCTTCAAGCATTTTGGCAATAGATGTTCAAAAGTTCCAACCGAAGGATGAATAAGATTTAAAGCAATTATTTCCGATTTCTTTCTTGCATTTTTAACAACAAACGCACAAACCTCATCACTTGAACGAGGCAACCTTCGAGCTATTGTGATTATTTCTTCTCTGATTTTTTCATTTTCAATATGAGAAACTATTTGTTTTAATTTATGAATAAAAATTCTTCGGGAAAACGGCTTGTGCGGCTCGGGATCAAAGATTATATCATTTGTTTTTATTATTAGTTTTCTAATAGCCCTTGCAGTTTTTTTAGGTAAAATTCTTCTGTAAAAACTTATTTTGTTGAATATATTACTTTGAATTTTAACAAGAGCAAGCTCATGAACTTCTTTTTTCATCAATAATAACTGTTGAAAATCCATATCTGGATATTTTGGTGCCATCCCTTTGAACATATTAAACACTTGTCTCTCAACCGGATGCATAATTTTTTCGTATTGCTCCAGAAATTTTATTACATCAATTGCTTTTCCTTCAAACAAATGGTTATCCAGAATTTTCGTATATTCATCAGGATGCAGCATCTCTAATCCGCAGCAAAGACAAGGAATATGAAAGTTGAACATATTTTTTAACTCTTTACGAGTCAAGGGAATTTCTTTGCAGCGAAAAGAAATATTTTCCGTTTTTATAAATTTTTTATCCATAATAGAGACCTACATTTATTATAACGGATTTTTATATATTCTTCTTTATTAACGACAAATAATTGTTAAAAAATATTAATAAACAATCAAACGCAGCTATCCCATAGGCGGCGGCTGAATATAAAGCGGTTTCAAGAGTCTCCAATTACATTCGTCATCAAAACTTTTTTTCACTGCCAGCTCTGCTAAAATTTCACCCAACGGGTAATTTTGTTGTTGATATGAAATTCCGCCCAACACAGACTGAAGTTTATCGTCTGTTATAACATTATATTTGCCGGAATTAATTATTTCTTTTACTTTTTCTAAATCCACAGCGCCTTTAATTTCACCATCTTGATACAAATATGCACAATTTTTTCTTGCATCAAGGGCAACAAGCGGTGAATTTTCGACACACTTTGACAAAATTTCTAACGATGAAATACCGACAGCCTTACAATTAAGTTGTTGAGCCATTACTCTTGCAACAGTAACACAGGCTCTGATGCCTGTAAAACTACCCGGTCCTATATTTACGCCAATCAGGTCAATATCTTTAGGCTCTATATCATTTTCTTTTAGTGTATCTTTTATAGTTGATATCAAAAATGCAGAATGATATTTGTTATCGTGATTTTCAACAATTTTTGATGTAAGGATTTTATCGTCTTTTTTCAAAACGACATACATTTTATCCAAACAAGTATCAAATACTAAAGTTATCATTTTGACAATTCCTCAATAATTTCATCACAACCAACAGAAATAAATTCGTATATTCTGGCATCGTTATCATCATAAGTTACGTTTATTTTTATATGATTAAACGGTGCTTCATCTTGATTAAATTCAGCCCATTCGACAAAAGTTACCTGTTTACCTTCGGAATACTCTCTCAATTCATCATAAATAGTTTTAATTCCTTCGTTTTCCAACCTGTATAAATCGAAATGATATATTGGAATTGAACCGGTATGGTATTCATTAAGTATAACAAAGCTTGGACTTGTCACCCTTTCCTTTACATCAAGTGCATCAGCTACAAGCTTTACAAAAGCCGTTTTTCCTGCTCCAATTTCTCCGTACAAATTTATGAAACACCCGTTTTGAATAAGTTTTGCAAATCTTTGAGCAAGATCTTTGGTATCATCTAATGTATTACAAACTTTTTTATAAGTTTTCATTATGTTCTTTTATGAGATTCTTCGGGTTACACGTCATTCTGAACGCAGCGAAGAATCTCATAAAGTCCGCCTCAGAATGATTCTTTTAAAATTAAATGTATGTTACAACCTTATTTCTGCCGGATTCTTTTGCTTCATACAGAGCTTTATCCGCATTTCTGACAAATTCATTATCATCTTTGGCAGCTTGGTAGGGAGCAACACCTATACTAATTGTAACACTAATATTCTCTTTGTCTTGATATAATTTTGAAATATCTATTTTTTTAGCTTCTACGGCACATCTTAAACGTTCTGCAACCATTTTTGCTTCTTCAATTCTTGTATAAGGCAAAAGAATTACAAATTCTTCACCGCCGTATCTGCCCGCTATATCATATTCTCTTAACTGGTTGCGAATTACTTTTGAGACTGTTTTTAAAACCAAATCACCAACCGCATGGCCGTATGTATCATTAACGGATTTAAAATAATCAATATCTGTCATTATTGCGCACAGATTTCTCTTTTGTCTTTTGGCACTTGAAACTTCCTGTTTTATACGTTCTTCAAGTTGTCTGCGATTATAAAAACCTGTCAAAGCATCTAGAGTTGCGTGTTTCAATATTTCAGCATAAACATTTGCTCTGTTTATAGTTGTTGCAGCCTGAGATGAGAGTTGTTCAATATACTCAATTTCTTTTTGACTCAACACGTTTTCCGTACTCTTTGTAACTATACACCCAAGCAGCTTTCCTTCACTGATAAGCGGGAACAGACCAATCCTTTTATCTGGAGTTAATATATATTCAGACTTGTTGTTTAAAAGTTTTATCAACTCAAAGATTTTTGTATCATTACACGCCGAAGGCCATACTAACTCATTGTTTATAAAAATATAAACTAAATGATCAGACACAAATTTATCAATCATTTCACCGATAATCGGAACTATATAGTTTATCTCATACTGAGTTTCTAATATTTTTGCTATGTTTTTCATTGAATCATGAAACTCAATATTTTTTTGCATTCTTGCAGACAAAATAACATTTTGAATTTTTAACGAAACAGTAAAATCTATCAGCTCTAAAAAGTTCAGCAACTCCTTGTACAAATGTTCGCTAAATTCAAGCATTCCAATTATTTTGCCATTATTATACAGTCCATAATATGACTTATTTTTCCCTTTAAAATACTTTTGATTTTCCAGTTCTTTATATACAGTATTTAATTCACCCGATTTTATAAACATCCAGCTTTTTGAAAAATCTCTCAAAGAATCAGTAGTTGAATCATATATGTATATTGCATTTAAAGGAAAGACTTCTGAAAGAACACCCGCAATTGCTGCAGCATCAGAGCTTTTATCCAAAAATGTAAATATTTGTTTTAAATTATTTATCATGCTTCCAGTTTTTGAATTATTTCATCAGCTATATCAAAATTTGCATACACATTTTGAACATCATCATGTTCTTCAAGTTTATCAAGCAATTTTAATATTTGATCAGCTGTTTTTTCATCTGTTACTTCTACAGTATTTTGAGGTAATCTCGTAAGTTCAGCCGATTCCGCTTTGAAACCGTCAGCTTCCAAACCTTCTACAACTTTTTGGAAATTTTCGGGAGAAGTATAAACTTTATATTGTCCGTCTTCTTCTGTAACGTCTTCTGCATCGTAATTAACAGCTGTTTCAAATAATTTTTCAAAATCTATATCTTCACCGAATGTTAAAACACCTTTTTGGTCAAACATCCAACCGACACAACCTGTTGCACCAAGACTTCCATTATATTTTGTAAAATAGCTTCTGATGTCACCTGCCGTTCTGTTTCTGTTGTCCGTCATTGCTTCAACAACAACAGCAACACCACCTGCCGCATATCCTTCATAAATCAATTCTTCGTAATTATCACCGGAGCCTGCACCAGCACCTTTTTCAATTGCTCTTTTGATATTGTCGTTAGGCAGACCTGCCGCTTTTGCTTTTTCTATTGCAGTTCTGAGTCTGAAATTTCCTGCAGGATCAGCCCCGCCCAGTCTTGCTGAAACTATCAATTCTCTTGAATATTTTTGAAACACAACAGCACGCTGTGAATCTACTTTTGCTTTTTTATGCTTAATTGTTGACCATTTTGAGTGTCCTGACATATTATACCTCTTTCTTTTATATACATACTAACACAAAAATTGAATTTTTCATGTATAATATTGCAAGAGGGAAAAAATATGAAAAAGTTATTTGTTACATTGTGTATTTTATTGATGGGTATAAATTTTCAAGTTGCAGGAACAGCCTATGCTGAGTCAGAAAATCCTAAATCTGCAATTTTAACCGCAAATATAGTATTTGACTGGCTTAATATAACACAAATAGACCGAGATGCCGCTATTGAAAAATATAAGCAGGAACTGTTTGATGAAAATACAGTTTTAAAATATGACAAAAAAGAATTCCGAGCAGAATACAAAGACTTTTTAAAGGATTCTGATTATAAAAGGCATTATATGCTTGTTAAAAACAACGTAACAGAAACCGATTATGAGAATTTATGCGGTTTTTACAAAGGCAGAACACTAATAAGCTACGCAATTCAATACAAGAACGACCTCAAAACTGTATATTATTATGATGCACTAGGTAATCTCAGATATATAGATAAATTTTCAGAAAATTATCCGAACTTTCCATACATGTCAAAACAATACCGTTCAAACGGAACTCTTGTAAGTGCAATATACTTTATTTCTCATGATATGCAGTATATGTATGACAGCAAAAAGTCTTTCAAAGGTGCCTGGTACAAGGAAAAAATGTACAACAGACATGCCAAACAGGTTTTAACCAGAAGTAATTGGTAAATCAATTTACATTGTGTTACAAAATAACAAAAAATTGTATTATGTGTTTTAATGTTTATATTATTTATAAAATATATTAAAGGAGTATTATATGAATTTAAAGGTGAACGCATTTAATCAGTCATTCGGAAACAGAATTCCAATAACATCTTCAAAAGCACAAAAAGCTGCAAGCATTATGGTCAAAGACAACATATCCGGGATTGTATACAGTGTATTACCCAGCCGTCCTCAATACATGTATGCTTCCCAAAAGAAAGTTATTCAATATCCTGTACATGTTAATGGGGTAGATACTGTTTACAATGTCAGATATCCTTATCCTCAAAATTATATTGGCAGAGTTGGCGTAGAAATGTCTGACAAAAAAGGTTTGGATTTACAGTTATTATCAGCTAGAGAAATTGCTAAAGATATAGCCAACAAACAGGAACAGGCACAAATTAAACAAATTGCGGTTGGATAGCACATTTTATTAATAGCTTTAAGGTACAACTGTTGAAATTACATAATTTTCAGTGAAATATTTGTTTGCAACTTCAATTATATCTGACTCAGTAACGGAATTAATAAGCTGTTCATATTCGCTGTCAAAATTATAACCTCTGCCTGAAGTTTCAAACCAGCCTAATGTCGTAGCCTTATCAAGATTTGTTTCCTGAGATATTATATAGTTGCCTAACAGTTTATCTTTGGCCTCCTGAAGCTCTCTTGAGCCAACAAATTCTGTTTTTAATCTGAATACTTCTTCCTTTAGCCTCTTTTGTGCATATTCATAATTTTCAGGATTTGTGCCTATATAAACTATAAAAGAACCTTTTAAAATATTTGATGAGTATTGAGAACCTAATTGGTATGCAAGACCGTCTTTATCTCTGAGGTTTTTAAATAATCTTGAACTCATGCCTGTTCCAAGTATGGAATCAATCACCTGCAACGCAGCATAATCCTTCTTGTTCTGAACACCTGCGGTTTGCCAACCCATTATTATCCAATCTGTTTTTAGGTCTTTAATATGCTTAGAAACGGTTCTTGTTGACTGAATCGGAGGAATTACAAATTTTGAATATACAAATGACTCACCTTTATTATTCTGAAAAATCTTTGCAAGTTGAGATAAAGTCTTATTCTTGTCAACATTTCCGTTTATAGATATAACGATATTTTTCGGATTAAAAATTTTATTATAATAAGCTTTCACATCTGATTGTGAAATTTTTGGCAAAGATTTTTCGATAATTTGACTTGAATTTGAATAAGGCGAATCTTTAAATATTAGAGTTTTAAAATTATCTGCAGCTACATTTATAGGTACATCCTTACTCTTTTTGATAGAATTTAGAATATCTTGTTTGCATTTTTCAATTTCATAATCAGACAATGTCGCATTATTAACAATTTCATCAAGCAATTCCAGAGTCTTATCATATTCGTTTTTTGTTGTTAATACGGTTATAGCAAAGGCATCCGCTTTGACAGACGGGCTAATTTTTATTCCGTTATCTTCCATTATTTTTGCGAATTCCTGAGACGAATATTTCCCAGTACCTCTTGTTATAGCTGCAGCAGTAAGTTTTGCTGTTCCTGCAATTTGTTCAAGGAATTCTCCGCCTTTTGCAAATACACTAATTGCAATAATATCATTAACAGTATTTGGAGTTAAAAGTATTGTTGCACCGTTTGATAACTCATACTTTTGTGTATTATTGTTTTCTGATACAAATCTGGATGAAGGGATTTTTTGTTCTGAAGAATATGATACTTCAACTTCCTTTGAGTTTTCGGGCAGTACAATCGAAACCGCACTTTTTTCTATCCCCAGATATTTATTTGCAACCCGTTTGACATCACTTGCTGATACTTTTTTAATATTTGACAAATAGTCATTATAAAACTTTATACCACCGGTTGTAACAAAAGTGTATCCTATTTCGCTCGCAATATTTGATATAGATTCACGTTCGTAATATGTATCACGCTCAATTATATTTTTTGCAAGCTTTAGTTGTTCATTCGTAATTCCGTTTTTTTGAATATTTTTTATTTCTTCAAAAATCGCGTCCTGAAGGATTTTACATTTCACGGGTTCAAATGTTGAAGATATATAAAAAATACCATCATCCCTAAAACCTGTATTTACTGCAGCAATAGAATTTGCCAGTTGCTTATTCTCTTTTATATTTCTATACAAAATCGATGTTCTTCCGCTGCCGAGTATAGTTGATAAAACATCAAGAGCATACGAGTCTTTATCATCAATTTTCACTCCTCTGAATCCTATCAGCATATAACCGGATTGGGTATCAAAGTTTGCAACGGTTTTTGCCTGAGATGTTAGAATTTTTTCTTTTTCAAACGTATTCTTTACAGGTTTTCTGTATTCACCGTTAAAATCTTTTTTTATCTTTTCTATAACATCTTGAGCTTTAACATCTCCAATAACGACTGTAATCATATTTGAAGGGTAATAATATTCGTTATAATATTCTAAAATTTTATCTCTATGAATTGAAGCGACAACATTTGCCGTACCTATCACCTTTCTTTTATAAGGATGTGTTGTATAAAGCATTTTTATTAAATTGTCATAAACAAGCGTATTTGGGGAATTTGCATCTTTCATTATTTCTTCAATCACGACCTTGCGTTCTTTTTCCAGTTCTTTTCTGGGAACTAAAGGATGCAAAAGCATATCTGCATGCATTTCAAGAGCCAAATCAAAATCTTTTGAAGGAATAGTAATATAATAATGGGTAAAATCTTTACTTGTTGCAGCGTTAGTTATTGCTCCTTTTGTTTCTAAAATTTTGTCAAACTCACCGGGAGCATGATTTGTCGAACCTTTAAAAAATAAATGTTCAAGAAAATGCGACACTCCATTATTTTCATCAGTTTCATTTATAGAACCAGTTTTTATCCAAGTATCAAGCGTAACAATAGGATTATTGTTAACCTCTTTTACAACAACTGTTTGACCGTTATCAAGTTTGAACACATTTATTTCGCCTGCCAAAACACAGTTTGCAAACATTAAAACAACAAATAACAATATTTTTTTCATTAATATCCCTCTCTACAACTATGTTACAACAAATAATATTTTTTGAAAACTAATCTAGCGACTAAATACTTTTTTTACCAAAGGAAAAGACAGAGCAACAGCACCGATTGCTAACAAAATTTTTACCATCAACGGTGTTTTTTTCTCGTTTATATTTTTGCTTTTCTTTACTCCTTGATAAATATCTCTGTTCAAATAATTAAATTGAGTTGTTGCCTGAGCATCAGAATACAAAACCGGTTTGTAATGAGCATCAGGTGGCACAATAACACCGACATTCAGCGGTTGATTTTGCATATGAGAATTTATATTATTCACACTTCCTGTTTCCATATTTTCAATAAAACAAAACACACTAAAAAATTGCTCTTATATATAGATTTATTAAGTATTGACAAAATTTTGTTAACACATAAAATAATAAAAACAGGGGTATTACACTATATATTCAACTATAAGGAGAGAAAAATGGAAAAATTTGTTTGCACAGTTTGCGGATATGTTTATGATCCTGAAGAAAACGGCGGTGTAGCTTTTGAAGATTTACCGGAAGATTATGCTTGTCCACTTTGCGGTGTTGGAAAAGATCTGTTCCAAGAACAATAAGGAGTAAATATTTATGAAAGAATTAAAAGGCTCAAAAACCGAACAGAATTTAATGGCGGCTTTTGCAGGAGAATCTCAAGCCAGAAATAAATATACTTATTATGCATCTCAGGCAAAAAAAGAAGGTTTTGTTCAAATCAGCAAAATATTTGAAGAAACAGCAAACAACGAAAAAGAACACGCAAAATTGTGGTTCAAAGCATTACACGGAGAAAAAATTCCTGACACTATGACAAATTTGCAAGATGCTGCAGACGGCGAACAGTTTGAATGGACTGATATGTATGCAAATTTTGCAAAAGAAGCCAGAGAAGAAGGTTTTGAAAAAATTGCAGTTCTTTTTGAAAAAGTCGCAGAAATTGAAAAAGCTCATGAAGAAAGATACAGAAAGCTTCTTGAGAATTTAAAAACAGATAAAGTATTTATCAAAGACGATGTTGTTATTTGGGAATGTGCAAACTGCGGACACATACACGTTGGCGCTAAGGCTCCCGAAGTTTGTCCTGTTTGTAACCACCCTCAAAGCTACTTCTTTGTTAAAGCAGAAAATTATTAAAATAGAGAAATTTTTAAAATTTTTATGAGATTCTTCGGCACTCTGTCATTCTGAGCAAAGCGAAGAATCTCATTACATGTAAGCCTCAGAATGACGATGAAATTAAGGAGACAAGATGAAATTTCAAGAAATTAAGAATAACATTTACTACTGCGGTTTGAATGATTGTGACAGAAAGATTTTTGATGAATTAATTCCGCTTGAGCACGGTACAAGTTATAATTCGTATCTTGTTAAAGGCTCAGAAAAAACCGCTATCATTGACACAATGTATCCTCCAATGACTGACGAATACATTAAAAATTTGGAAGAAAATAATATTGAAAAAGTTGATTATATAATTGAAAATCACGGAGAACAAGACCATTCAGGTTCTATTGCAGCTTTGTTGAAAAAATATCCTGAAGCAATAGTTGTTACAAACGCTAAAGTTGCAGAAAACATAAAAAATATGGTAGATGTTCCAGAAGATAAGATTAAAGTAATAGAAAACAATGAAGAATTGTCACTGGGTGACAAGACACTTCAATTTATCATAGCACCCGGCGTACACTGGCCGGATACTATGTTTACTTATTTTAAAGAAGATAATGTAATTTGTACCTGTGATTTTCTTGGAGCACATTATACATTTGAAGATGTTTTTGCTGTTCCGTCAGATGAACTTGAGCATAGTGCAAAAAGATATTATGCTGAAATTATGATGCCTTTTAGAATGATGTGCAAAAAATATACTCAAATGCTGAAGGATATGAAAGTCGATATGATTCTGCCAAGTCATGGACCAGTTCACAAAAATCCCGAGTATATTCTTGGATTATATGAAGATTGGACATCTGACACTCCCAAAAATCTCGTTGTTTTACCATATGTTTCTATGTACAAAAGTACAGAATCAATGATTGATTATTTATCAGAAAAATTAGAATCTGCAGGAATTAAGACACTAAAACACGACATCGTTGATGGTGATTTGGGTGATTTGGCAATGGGATTGGTTGACGCTGCAACTATAGTTCTCGGAACTTCTATGGTTCTTGCAGGACCGCATCCTGCATCTGTCAACATTGCATACGTTGCATCTGTTCTCAGACCGAAAGCTAAATTTGGAGCATTAATCGGCTCATACGGCTGGGGCGGAAAATTGTTTGATTTGATTGCTCAATTGCTTGCTCCTTTAAAATTAGATATTGTTGCAGAACCTTTGCAAGTAAAAGGCAAACCAAAGGCTGAAGATTTTGCAAAATTAGATAATATCGCAAACGCTATTATCGAAAAGCATAAGTCTATAGGGTTGATATAAGTTATTTTTTAGTATAAAAAAGGCTTTTTTAAGATTCTGAATCAAGTTCAGAATGACAAAAAGCCTTTTTATATATTTCACAGAAATTTATTTTTTTGCAAATGAGTCGTTGGAGCGAGTTTCGATTTCATTTTTGAGTTTTTCAATAAATTCATCAACAGACAATGTGCCGACTTGACCTATTCCTCTTGCCCTTACGGCAACAGAATTCGATTCAATTTCCTTATCACCGATTACGCAGACATAAGGAATTTTCTTGTCTTGCAAAGATTCTCTTATTTTGTAATTCATTGATTCCGAACGATCATCAAGATTTACTCTTAATCCTGCATCACGCATTTTTTTGTAAACTTGCTCTGCATAATCAATATGCTTTTCGTTAGAAATCGGAACAATTGCAACTTGAGTTGGTGCAAGCCATGCCGGGAACGCTCCCGCATAATGTTCAATCAAAATACCATGGAATCTTTCCATCGAACCAAAAATTACTCTGTGTAACATAAGAGGAGTTTTTAATTGTCCATCTTTGTCTTGATATTTAATATCAAATCTTGCAGGTAAATTAAAGTCTAATTGGATTGTAGCGCATTGCCAAGTTCTTCCGATAGCATCTTTAATCTTAAAGTCAATTTTCGGCCCGTAGAAAGCACCGTCACCTTCGTTGATTTCGTATTTCATTCCACGACGATCCATGGCTTCTTTCAAACCGGCTTCTGCTTTATTCCAATTTTCAATCTCACCTACATAGCTTTCAGGACGAGTAGATAATTCAACTTCAAAATCCATGTTGAAAATTTTCATGGTGTCTGCGACAAAATCTATAACACCGTTGATTTCATCAACTAATTGTTCCGGTGTACAGAAAATATGTGCATCATCTTGAGTAAAACCTTGAACACGAGTAAGTCCCGATAACGCACCTGATTTTTCTCGTCTGTATACTGTTCCGAGTTCTGCCATTCTTAAAGGTAAAGAACGATATGAGTGTCTTTGTGCCTGATAAATCATAATATGGAATGGGCAGTTCATTGGTTTGACAATGTACTGTTCATCATCTTCGTTGTCTTTTTGGATAAAGAACATATTTTCTTTGTAGTGGTCAATATGTCCTGAGATTTCCCAAAGCTTAGATTTTGCAAGCTGAGGAGTCTGAACTATTACATAACCACGTTTTCTGTGTTCTGATCTCCAGTAATTTTCAATTTCTTCTCTTACTGTGTATAAATTCGGGTGCCATAAAACAAGTCCACCGCCAATTTCATCTCTTACAGAGAATAAATCAAGCTTTGTGCCCAATTTTCTGTGGTCACGCTTTTCAGCTTCTTCAATAAAATGTAAATAGTCTGCTAAATCTTCTTTTGACCAAAAAGCTGTAGCATAAATACGCTGAAGCATTTTGTTTTTAGCATTACCTCTCCAATATGCACCTGCGACTTTCAATAATTTGAAAGCATTAGCTTTTATATAAGATGTACTTGGAAGATGCGGTCCTGCACAAAGATCGTTAAACAGAACATTACCATCTTTATCTTTTGTCAGATAAAGAGTAGGATTGTCATTTCTGTGTTCTTCCAAAAGTTCAGCCTTGTAAATTTCACCTTGTGATTTAAATTCGGCAATCTGAGCATCTACATCGGGAATTACAAATTTTTCGAAAGTAAGGTTTTCTTTAACAATATTTTTCATTTCTTCTTCGATTTTTACCAAATCGTCCTCAGTAAAAGCGTGACCGTCAGTCAAATCGAAATCATAATAAAAGCCGTTATCCACAGCAGGACCAATAGCCAGCTTTGCAGACGGGAATAATTTTTGAACGGCTTGTGCCATAATGTGTGAAGTAGAGTGCCTTAAAACTCTCAAGGTTTCTTGATTCTTTTCCATTTTCTATCCTTTCTTCTCAATCGAAAACCCTCGAAAGAGATACTAAGGGGTGGATCCCCCAAACTATTACAATAAACTTATACTACTAATATGTTTTTATTACAAGTTACCTAATAAATATTATGTAAATTAACAAAAATTCATACAATTTTTGCAAGGATGATAGTTTTGTTGTAGAATTGCGAGTATATTAAGAAAGAGGTAGACAATGAATACGGTAGTTTTGGTAGGCAGAGTCGGACGTGATGCCGAAATCAGATATTTTGAATCAGGAAAAGTTAAAGCAAATTTTTCTGTTGCAGTGAACCGTTGGGATGCTAAAACAAAATCAGAAATTGCCGACTGGTTTAATATTGACGTGTGGGATAAGCTTGCAGAATTTGCAGGTGAATATGTAAAAAAAGGAACTCAACTTGTTGTTGAAGGAAGAATTGCTCAAAATAAATGGGTAGATAAAGCAACAGGTAATGACAGAGAAAGTTTTATGGTTGTAGCTAACAATATAAGACTGTTAGGCTCAAAAAGAGATTTAGAACAAATATGATAATAAATTCAAACATAGTCGGAATTATTGCTGATGATTTAACAGGAGCTAATGATACAGCTTTGCAGTTTCATTTAAAAGGTGCAAATACTCAGATTTTGCTTTCTGAAGAAATCGAGCCAATGAATATTAAAGGTACTCAAACTTGGGCAATATCAACTGAATCAAGAAATATAGAACCTCAACTGGCTTATGATAAGGTGTGTAAAATCACCAAAATGTTTACGGACAAAATTAAGCCAGATTATATATATAAAAAAATAGATTCAACAATCAGGGGTAATATTGCGGTTGAAATCTTAGGTATATTGTCAGTCTCTGATTACGATGTTTCTGTAATAGTTCCTGCATTTCCTGCAGAAAAAAGGACAACAGTCGGCGGATATCATCTGCTCAAAGGAACTCCAATAGAACGAACAGAAATGGCTATGGATCCGCATTCGCCGATAATAGAGTCGCATGTACCTACACTTTTAACTAATCAGCTTTCTGAAGAATTGCAGGATATTGTCGGATTGATTGATTTAAAAACTGTAATGAAAGGGGCAGGTCCGATATTACAAAGAATTAATGACCTTGTTGAAACCGGCAAAAAACTAATAGTTGCGGATGCTGTATCAACAGTGGATATTGAACAAATTGCACTTGCTATAAAAAAATCAGATACAAAGATATTACCTGCTGGAACTGCTGCTTTTGCTCAGGCATTGAGTGAATTTTGGATTTCTGATGTGGAAGATAATGAACATATTATAAAAACATTTCCATCACTTCCAAAATTTATCGTATCCGGTAGTGCAACACAAATTACCGCCAACCAAATCGAAACTCTTGAAAATAGTGATGAATTTGATAACATTTTAACAATTAGCTTTGATTTAAAAACTGTACTCAATGGAGTTAATGATGAGCTTGTAGACAGAATCGTTTCAAATTTAAATTTTGATAACACAGTTCTGGTACATACATCAAAACTCATAAAAGATTTTGACGGTTTTTCCGATGATTCATTGGAAGCTAAATTATCAAAAGCCAATTTGGCAGATTTTATAACAGATTTTCTTGCAGAATTAACCAGAAGAGTGTTGGAAAAGAAAGAAGCCTTGCTGATAACATTAGGCGGTGAAACTTCTTACAAATGTTGCAAAGCTATAGGGGCATATCAATTACAGCTTATTGATGAAGTAGCTCCTGCTATCGCACTTTCTCTTGACCATAATGCTCAATGGATTGTTACAAAATCAGGAAATCTTGGCAACACAAACACTTTAATTGATATTTTAAAATACTTTGAATCACATGGCGGTTTAGCCAATGAATAAAATTTTAATTACTACAGGTGATCCAAACGGTATAGGTGCTGAAATAACAATTAAGGCGCTTAATAAACTTGATTTACCGTCAGATAGTATTGCAATAATTTCAAATAGAAAAATAATCGATTTCTATGGAAAATTGAAGAAAGATTATGAAATTATAGAAATTCCTTATGATGCTGATATAGAGTGTGGTAAAGTAACAAAAGAAGCAGGTGAATTTTCATTTCAATCTGTAAAATTAGCTTGTGAGCTAAAAGGAAAAGCCATCGTAACGGCTCCTGTCGCAAAAAATTCAATGCATTTAGCAGGACATAATTTTAACGGGCAGACGGAAATTTTGCAAAAATATCTTGCTCACGATAATCAGTTAGCCGAAATGCTGTTTGTGGCAGGCAATTTTAGAGTTCTGCTTTTGACAAGGCATGTGGCGTTAAAAGAAATTAATTTAACAAAGGAATTAGTTGTTGAAAAGATTTCTAATTTAAAGGAGTTTTTTGTAACGCACCTAAATATTGCAGATCCAAAGTTTGCATTATGCGGGTTTAATCCGCATTCAGGTGAGGATGGTATTTTAGGCAGAGAAGAAATCGAAATTTTACAACCTGCGGTTGATGAATTGAGATTAAAAGGAATAAATATAACAAATCCTTTGCCGGCTGATACGTTATTTATTAAATATTCTGATTATGACTGTATTATTGCAAACTACCACGATCAGGGACTAATACCAATAAAAACTGTAGCAGGAAATAAGACAGTTAATATGACAATAGGGCTTGATGTAATAAGAACTTCCCCCGGCCATGGGACGGCTTTTGATATTGCAGGGAAAAATATTGCCGACGAGACTGGCATGATAGAAGCGATTAAGGCAGCATTATAGATGAATAGATGAATAGTCTATTAACGTAAATAGCTAATTTTCTACTCATCTAATCATCTTAAATAAATATACTATAAGAGGATTAGTCTTTTGGCGTAAATAGCCAATCCTCTAATCCTCTATTCTTCTAATCTTCTAATCTTCTAATTTTTATGCCTGTTGCGGAGCTGTTTTCTTATCGTTCCAGAAATCAACAAGCATACTGCAGAAGAAGATGCTTGAGTATGTTCCGATTACGATACCGAGTATCATACACAAGACAAAATCTCTTGTTGTAACACCGCCAAAGAAATACAATGCCGCAAGCGTAATCAATGTTGTCAAAGATGTATTGATACTTCTTGCAATTGTTTGGTTTACAGAAGCGTCTACGATTTCTCCAAATGACATTTTCTTTGAATAATATCTTAAGTTTTCTCTTATTCTGTCAAAAACAACGATTGTATCGTGAACAGAGAAACCAATTACTGTTAAAATTGCCGTCACAAACAAACCGTCAATTTGTACATTGTATACAAGTCCCAAAATTGAAAATGCGCCGCATACAAATATTACGTCATGAACAAGACCTAAAATCGCAGCCAGTGCATAATCAAATCTGAACCTAAATGACAAGTATGCAATAATTCCCAAAATAGCAAGTGTTAGAGCTATGAGAGAATTAGTGAACAATTCTTTACCCATTGTAGGACCGACAGAACTTACTGAAATAAGCTCAGGATTATTGTAATCTTTTTGCAATTCTGCTGAAATTTTATCTTGAACATCAGAATCTTTATCAATAAATTTTGTTCTTATAGAAATTATTGAATTAATATTTGATTCAGTATTTTTTTGTTGTTCATTATTTACATTCAATATTTGAATATAAGGGTTTTCAACACCTATACCTTGCAGTGCATTTCTAACTTTTGTTACGTCGCTATTTTCAAGACTTTGTACCAAACCATACTGCAAAATTGTACCGCCTGTATAATCAATACCGACTTTTAACGGTGAGTGGTTTGAATATGTTACAGATGAATATATCATAGCAATGATACCAGGTATCAAAAGCAAAGCGCTTAAAGCCATCCACAACCATCTGAACTTTACTATATGTATTAAATTTTTTCTTCCTGTATCTATCATTTTTATTTACCTTTCTCGGTTGTATTCTTAATCTAATATACCAAAACGAGCTTTTTCTCGCTTTGTTTCGGTAGCTTCATAACTCTTGCCTATTTCATCTTGTTTTAGGCCAAACAGTGCTGGATGTTTGAGTTCTCCTGTACCAAATACAAGATGCATAAAGTTCTTAGTTACAGTAATTGCTGAGAACATTGAAACAATAACACCTATTGCAAGAGTTAAAGCAAATCCCTTAACAACACTGGTTCCTAAGAAATACAATATTGTACAAGTTATGATTGTCGTCATATTAGAATCAAAAATACTTGTAAACGCTCTGTCAAAGCCTGAATTAATTGCGGTAAACAAATTTCTTCCCGCTCTCAATTCTTCTTTTGTTCTTTCAAAAATAAGAATGTTAGCATCTACTGCCATACCGACAGAAAGAATGAAGCCTGCGATACCCGCAAGAGTCAATGTTACAGGTATTGTTTTGAATAAAGCAAACAATATTAAACCGTATATTATCAAAGCAATATCTGCAATAAATCCGGGAGCTCTGTAATACAAAAGCATAAATATCATTACAAATGACAAACCGATAATACCTGCTTTTTGTGATTTTGCAACACTATCAGCACCAAGTGTAGGACCGACTGTGTTTTCTTCAACAATCTTTGCCGGAACAGGTAACGCACCTGCATTCAAAAGGTTAACCATTCTTTCTGCTTCGTCATAAGCAAATCCGCTTTCTCCGCCTGATATTTGAGCTTTGCCACCATATATAGCTTCATTTACTCTCGGTGCTGATATCAAATCACCATCAAAGAAAATCGCCATAGGTTTTCCAACCAATTCTTTTGTTAAATCTGCAAATTTCTTTGCTCCTTCGGCGTTAAATTCCAAGCCTACAACCCATTGTCCTGATTGGTCCGTGCTCAAGTTTGATTTTGATAAATCACGGCCTGTCAAACCTGTTGATACCCAAATCGGTGAGCCGTCAGCAGCCTTTCCTTCTCTTTTAAATTCCAATTGAGCTGTTTCGCCGATAAAAGCTTTTGCTTCTTTTAAGTCGGTTACATTCGGAATTTCAATTAATAATCTTTTGTCCCCTACCTGTTGAACTACAGTTTCCGCAACACCGAGTTTATTAACACGTTGTTCAATAGCAACTTGAAGTCTGCTCATAACTTCCGGTGTTATTTTTGCAATTGTTTCAGTAGTTTCAGCTTCAAGGATTAATCTTGAACCTCCAACGAGATCCAAACCTAATTTTGTCGGTTTTACAAAAATTAAAATAGTTGAAACAATAACTATTAATACGATAAACCAGAACATTAAAATTTTGTTTTTCACTTTTTATTCCTCTTCTACTGTTATAATAATATTTCTAAATTACATTTATTTTATAACCCACACAGGTTAATTCTTTTTTACTTTGTCAAGAACTTTGAACAGCTCCTTTTTCTGATCTGCATTCAGTTCTACCAACGGCCTTCTTACGTATTCTTCGATAATATCAAAATGAGCCAACGCTGCCTTTACCGGTACCGGATTTGGCGCCATAAAAAGTTTTTTGAAAGCAGGGTATAGTTTTTTGTGCATATTTAATGCAGCTAAAAACTCACCTGACTTATAATTTCTAATCATTGATTTCATCTCTAAACCGAATATGTGAGATGCAACAGAAACAACCCCTCTTGCGCCTAATGCCATCATAGGTAAAGTCAAACTGTCGTCACCTGAATATATTGTAAAATCTTCGGGACAGCATAGTTTCATTTCTGTAACTGCATCCATATCGCCAAAGCTCTGTTTTATACCGACAATATTTTTATATTTTTCTGCCAGTTTTGCAACTGTTTGAGGCTGCATATTAACACCCGTTCTGCCGGGAATATTATAAATTATTATCGGTAAATTCACACTTTCTGCAACAGCAGAAAAATGTTCAATCATGCCTTCTTGTGACGGTTTATTATAATATGGAACAACAGAAAGAATTGCATCAACTTCTTCTTTCTGAGCCCATTTTGCAGAAGAAATTGCAGTATCGGTAGAATTTGAACCTGCATTCATGATAACTTTGCATTTGTTTGCAACTGCTCTTTTTACTGTACTCAACATTTCAAATTCTTCTTCATGGGTAAGTGTCGGGCCTTCACCTGTAGTTCCTGCAACTAAAATTGCATCACTGCCATGCGTCATTAAATACTGAGATAATTCTTCAACTTTGTTATAGTCAATTTCCCTTTTTTCGTTAAACGGTGTTACCATTGCGGTAATTACTTCACCTGCATCGTATCTGTAAGACATAAATTTATACCTCTATCCCTTATTATCATAAAAATTATAAAACAAAAAGAACTAAAATAATATAAATTATTAAGTTTTCGAAATCTTTACTTGCCATAACTAAACCAGAGGTATAATATTTATAACAAACAGGAGTTATTATGAAAAAATTTTTAGTATTAGTTTTGTTATTTTTAGTCCCAACAAATGTATATAGTGCGTCTTACGTCGACAAACAATTAAAAGAAGCAAAGAAAAACGCTAAATATAATACAGTGGATAAAAGATTAAACAGAGGCAATTATACAAAAAATTTTACATCTGCTGTAAATGTAAATGAAATAAAGGATCCGCAACTTATAAAGTTAACGGATATGGTTCCTGTTGCAGATGCTAAATATCAAGAAAAAATGGCAAAAGATACAAAAGTTTATGAAAATACAATCAAACCAACTTTGGCAAAAAAGACTAATACTGTAAATATTGAACCAAGTGCTATCGATTTTTATAAGGTTTACAGAATAGCGGAAAGGATTATTAGGGCAAACAATTTAGAATATACCAATTGGAGATTTGCTATAAGAAAAACTCCTGAAGAATTTAATGCAAGTTCTTATGACTCAAATCTTGTTGTTATTAATACAGCCCTGTATGATTCTTTGTATACAAATGATGATGCGCTGGCGTTTGTTATTGCACATGAAATAGCTCACAACCTTTTAGGTCATCAGCAGCGAACGGCAGAAATAAGCAGGATTTTACACGCACTTGAGCGTGGCGCATCTGCGAAAACATATTATACGAACAATCCCGGTCCCGCACTTGCTAAGCTTGCATTAACATCTGGTGCTGCCGCTTATTCCGTAAAATATTACAAAGAACTTCGTATGATGGAATATATGGCAGACACAGAAGGTTTAAGCCTTATAATAAAAGCAGGATATAATCCTGAAAAAGCACTATATGCTATAGACTTTATGAAGACCCTGACAGACTTGGATAAGCTTGTGACAAGGACACACCCTATGGCTGCAGACAGACTAAAAAGCGCTCAGGAAAATATTTCTTATGCAAATCCTAAGTGGATTGAAGACGGTAAATATAACATATACAACAGCAATGTTCTTCCTTGTAAAAAATCTTCAGATCACGTATCCATAATAATCAGTAAAGACGATAATATTGCACAACATTATACACCTGAAACTATTGAACAAAAGCTGACAAGGCTTGCTTATGTCAGTTATACAAAAGGTGATATGAAAAATGCGGTCAAATATTTTGAAAAACTGACAGAAATTTCAAACGATTATGTTCCGTATCTGTATATGTCGTATGCATACGAATATCTTTATAGTGCAACCAATGATAAAGCTTATTTGAATAAATCAAAAGAAGCTGCAAAAAAGTCATACAGCCTTAATAGTACAAATACATATGTTAAAGAACAAATAACTCAAATATCAAATTTGTAATTGGCATATTGCAAAATTAAAACCTTTTGTATTATAATTATAAAGTAGATATTCCCAGATCGTCTAGCGGCAGGACTGATGACTCTGGATCATCCAACGGTGGTTCGAATCCATCTCTGGGAATTTTATCGAGGTTGAGGAAAAATAAGTTTGATTTTAAAAGACAAACTGAAAGTTTTTATAGAACATAAGTATACAAACAATTTTATTTTGGCGGTAATTATATATAATGCTTTAGCATTGGGACTTTTAACTTACCCCAATATTTGTAAATATGCAGGGGAATTTTTGCTTGATTCCTGCTTTGCCTGTGTAATTATATTTACAATAGAAATGATTATTAAACTGTACGTTTATGGTTTGAAATTTTTTAAAGACGGATGGAATAACTTTGATTTTATTCTTGTTGCAATATCTTGGATTCCGACTGGAGGAATTTTCTCATCATTCAGGGCATTTAGAGTATTAAGAGCTCTCAGGGCGTTGAGGCTTGTTACAAGATTACAAAAATTAAGATTGATTGTTCAGGCAATCATTGATTCTGTTCCGAATGTTTTCTGGGCTTGCTTGCTTTTATTATTAATATTTTATATTTTTGCAATTATGGGAACCACATTGTATGCTGAAAAATTCCCTCAGTACTTTGGTTCTATCGGAAAGACAATGGCAACATTATTCCAAATGGTCACGCTTGACGACTGGGCTGCAGGCATTGCAAGACCAGTTTGCGTCGACAACCCGTTCGGCTGGATATATTTTATTACATTTATCTTGATTTCTTCATTTATAGTAATGAATGTAATAGTTGGTGTAATCGTTAATGCAATCGGAGAAATCAGCGAAAAAAGTAAGCTTATGCATGAAAGAAAGAACCGAAAAAGCAAATCTGAGCTTGAAAGAGAATTAAACAAGCTGAAAAGACAAATTGCTAAAGTAGAACTTCTATTGCAGGCAAATAGAGAAGATTAATGTCTTAGCTTTCTTCGAACAGAAGGTTTCGGTAATATTTTTGATAAACTTTCTTCAATTTTTGCATTAATTGCTTTTTCCAATTGAGGATTGTTATCTCTTTTACTGTTATAAGATTTTAATGTCGCACTGCCATAGTCAGTTATTACCCTTTTTTCATAAGTAAAATCACTCTGGTAGGTTCTATCTATTATAATATTTTCTATATATTTGTCATTTGAGATTTCGATTAGCATTGATTTTTTCCCATTATATATTGGTTTCAATACAGCTACATCTTTATTTTTCAAAACAGTTACATATTTGGGTTCATCCATAAGTAATTTACCTTTTTTGATAGCTGTCCAGGTATCTTCCAAAAGATCATCTATACGTCTAATTAACCATTCTGTTTTTAACGAAAATTTTGATTCAATAGGTGAACTTACCGCTTGGAATGTAATGTTATTATTCCGAGTATAATTACTGTTTAAGCTTAATGTTGAATTTATTGGTTGCATGTTTTACTCCTTTTTAGTAGATATAAAAATTCTAAAAAAAATTTTTGCTAGTTTATTTACATAACTTTATTAAAACTTGCCGTAACCGAATTTTAACTGTAGCATGAATATTGAGGGATAAGTTTTAAGGAGAGATATATGAAAAATTTATTTAAATTGTTTGTATCTGCAATAGTAACTGTTGCGTTTACAATACCGGCTTTTGCATATCCTGATGTATCTCCCACACATTGGGCGGCAAAGCAAATTGAAATTTTGACAGAGCAGGGAGTTATTGTCGGCTATCCTGACGGTACTTTTCAGCCGGATGAGAATGTTACGAGAGCAGAATTTGCATCAATGGCAATTAAAGCTTTAGGACAGGAGCATACGGTTGTTGCTCAGCCTGTTAATTTTACTGATATTGATCCGTCTTTCTGGGCATATGATGCTATTCAAAAAGCATTATTTTTTGATTTGATATCTTGCCCGCCGGAAGGTCAGCCATTTAGGCCTGAAGATTCAGTATCAAGAGCAGAATCTATATCAGTCGCTGTTAATGCGTTGACAACAGAACAAATTAGCGATCTTAAAGCAAAAGAAGTTCTTAGGGCAAAATATACAGATATTAATTCTGTACCGGAATGGTTTATAATTCCGGCAGGTAAAGCTGAAATTCTTGATATGCTTGTTACAATACCATCAGGAAATCCAAAAAGAATAGAAGCTGATAGGGCTGCTACACGTGCAGAAGTCGCTGCTATATTGTATGAAATGATGGAGCAGGCAAAACTTAATCCGAATGCAAAATTGGCAGAAGCTATGAGAAAGAAAACCGGTGAAGGTTTTGTTGTAAAAGATGCGTTTGTTCAAGGAAGCATAGGTACAATACCTGCGGGTACAGTAGTTCCCGTTTTGATTACGAAATACGCAAGTTCTCAAACTTCAACTGCAGGTGAAATTTATACTGCTGTAGCGCCTGAAAATTATGTAACTCCGGAAAAATATATTTTGGTTAGAAAAGGTGCTACTTTAAAAGGTCAGTTACTTGATGTCAGAAGCGGAAAATGGTTTGTTCGTAACGGCATTCTTGTATATGATAACTCAATTATCACAACAACAAACGACCAAACAACAGCATTTAGTGGGGTTTCTGAAATTACAAAACACAGAAATTGGTTTATGAAATTTGTAAGAGCAACATTGAAAGGTGAAAAATTAGAAGTAAAGCCTGAAGATACTATTTACTTAAAATTATTAAAACCGGTAAGAGTTGATTTGACAAACGGTTGGGTGTTAGACTAAGAATAACGAGTATATTGACAAAAGAGGCTCAACAGAGCCTCTTTTTTATACGTCTTTTTTTATAAATCCGGTTTGAATAATATCTTTACCGAACTTTTCTTCCAGTTTATCAAAACATTTTGCAAGTTTTTCTTTTTTTATATCTTGTGAAAAATCTGTAAATAACGACATTTGAGCATTACTATTTTGTTCAAAATTTTCCAAAATTACACCTGTGCTTCTGTACAAAATGTTTGGATTATAAATTTTATTAAGCATTTCAAAAATAATATCGGAAATTTCCATTTCAAAATCAGTAGGAATATTTAAAAGTTTTTTTTCACAATAAACTTTAAAATCTTTTGTTCTCAAAAATATGCTTACGGATTTGCATTTTGCATCAAGTCTTCTTAATCTCATACAGGCTCTATGGATGTGATAATTCAAGGAGTTTTTTAAGTAATTTTTATCAGAAGAAAACTTTGCAAGTGCACTTGTTTTTTGAATAGATTTCGGAAGTTTTACTTCATTAGAAACAGGAGAAATCATTTCACCCAAAAGCTCATGTTTCATTTCTAATCCTCTGATACCAATTTGTTTGTCAAGCCAGAGATCATCCTGATTTATTAGCTCATATGCCGTTAAAATCCCATTTTTTCTCAGTAATAGCGAAAGATTTCTGCCAATCCCCCAGATTTCATCAATACTTGTTTCTTTTAGCAACGGTATAATTTTTCGAGTACCTACAAGAAAAACTTTTTCTCCCAATGTTTTAGCTTTATCAGAAGCAAGTTTAGCCAATGATTTGGATGAACTGACTCCTATTGATACAGGAATATCCGTTTCTTCCAATACTTTTTCTCTTATCATTTGTGCAATTTCAAGATAATTTCTCTTGTAAAGCCTTTCAAGTCCTGTTAAGTCCACAAAAGCTTCGTCAACAGAATATATTTCAACATTAGGACTAAACGTTTTTAAAACAGCCATTACTTTTTTTGAAATTTCGGAATATAATTCGTGATTTGCATTGATGTAGGTTGCTTTTTTTAGTTCACCTTCTATTTGAAAATATGGCATTCCCATTTTTACCCCAAGCTTTTTTGCCTCACGGGAGCGGGAAATCACACATTGTCCCCTGCCTGACATTACGCAAACCGGTTTCCCTTTTAATTCAGGGTTCACGGATTGTTCACAGGATACAAAAAACGAATCACAATCGACAAGAGCTATAACATGTTTTTTTGCCATAGCAACATTATCGTTTTTGTTTTTATTGTCGTCAAATATTTCTTCCATAAATTTATACAATTATTTCTTTTTCGTTTTTGTAAGTTACATATCCCAAGTTGGCCTTTGGCGGCTTTTTTAAATGTTTTCTCTTTGTGTATATTACTCCGACTTTAGATGAATTTGAACCTTTTGAATATTGTTTTGCCAGTTGTGCGCATTTCAAAATCATGTCGTCTGATGGGGTTTCACACTTCAATAAAACATGAGAACCTGCACAATCTTTTGTATGAAACCAATAATCTTCATCACGTGACAATTTTGAAACTATATAATCATTTTGACGGTTATTTTTACCGATAAAAACTTTGCAGCCGTCGATTTCCAATTCTTCGGGGTAAACGGCTTTTTTGAGGGGTTTATTTTGTTTTTCAGGTTCAATTTCAGACTTTATTTCCAACAAATTATCCGGATTTTTGGCAATTTCAATCGAATATAAAACATGTTCAAGATAATTTATTTCGTTTTTTAACTCACTCGTGAGCTCGGAAAGTTTTATAAATGAATTTTTGCCTTTATTATAAAGCTTATAAAACGCATTTGCGTTATCTTTTAATGTTTTTGTTTCATCCAAATCTATTTTTATCTCTCTGTTGGTCTGCCAGTCAAAAACTCTGATAAATTTGGAAAAATCTTTATTATTATAAATGTTTGCCATAATTAAGTCGCCAAAAACACGATATTTGTCATAGTCTTTTTCGAGCCTGTATTCCATTTTGTTTAATGAGTTTTTGTCTTTTTTGAGTTTACGGTTTATTATTTGTTTATAATTTTCTTTTAAAGATTTGAACTTTTCTTTATATATATAGCTGGCGTAATAATCATCAATTAAATCATTTACATTATTCGGATAATCTTTTGATAGCGTATCCTCAGATATAAACCAACTTTTAGGAGGGTTTGGCGGATATACATACGGCAAAGATCCTGCCATCTCTCTTTCTCTGCTCTTTTCTGCTCCGACATTATGAGCACAGCCCAAAATTATATTTGTATCGTAGTTATATAAGACAATATTTGAATGTTTTCCCATCAATTCAACAGCAAAGCAAAGATATATTTTTTCAGACAATTCATTGAATGTTTCAATATATAGCTCCAAAATCCTTTCATAAGGAGGCTGTGAAACCTTTGATATTATTGAGTTTTCTATATATTTTCGAAGCAGCATACAAAACATCGGCGGTTTTTGCGGAATTTCAATTAACCTTTTTTCTTCATTTTCTTTATTCATAAAACACAAGTGATAGTACTGAGGATTAATGCTAATATACAGTTTTCGAGTTTCACCATGTTTTCTTAAATACAGAATAATTTCCCTTCTTGTCGGCTGCTGAATTTTTTGAATTCTTGCACCTGAAAGGAATTCTGCATTCTGCTCAATCCATAATTTTAAAGTTAAACTATCATAAGATATCATAAAATAATTTTATTATAAAAATTCAACAAATTTCAACAGCTTACAAAGCTTCAAGTGCAGCTATTTTCATATCTTTGAAATCCGGGGTGTTGCCTAGCCATTTTTCTTGAGCCGCTACTGCCTGATATATAAGCATATCTAAACCGTTTATTGTTCTCAGGTTTAATTTTTCTGCAGCCTTGATTAAAACTGTTTTTTTAGGGTTGTAAATAACGTCATAAACAATCGTATCAGGTTTTAACGAACGAAGTGCATATTCTTCTACAGGCATCATATCGCCGGCTTTGCCAAGCATGCCTATTGGGGTAGTATTTACAAGCATATCATATTCACCCAAATCTCTGATGTTTTCTATCTGATAAACATTAAAGGTTATACTAGGAAATTTTCTTCTTACGTAGTTCATCAAATCTATGGAATTTGGAATATTTCTGGTAAAAAAGTCTATAGCTTTAACACCACATTCTTTTAGCGCAACACAAGCTGCATGAGCTGCTCCGCCGGTTCCGAGTATTGCAACTTTTTTCCCTGTTAAATTAATATCTTTCGGTATAGCACGTCTAAATCCTATAACATCAGTGTTATAAGCTTTTAATGATTTGTCAGCCTCTATATATACAGTATTTACAGCACGAGCCAAATCTGCATATTCATCGACTTCATTAACAAACAAAGATATAGGAAGTTTCAACGGAATTGTAACATTAAAACCCTTATAGCCGTTTGCTTTTAAAAACTTTATTCTGTCCACCAAATCGTCGGGAGGCGTTTCCAAAATATCGTATGTTGCATTTATACCCAGACTCTTAAACCCTGCTTCGTGTATAACTTTTGACAAAGAATGTCCCAAAGGATAGCCAATTAATCCGAATTTGTTTTCTCTGTTATCTTTTATAGTTGTTATAGAACTGTTTTTTTGAGATTCTTCGGCTTCTGTCATCTTGAGCGAAGCGAAAGATCCCATAATTTTTCCCGCCTCAGAATGACTAATCTGCTCCATTCTTGACGGTCCGAAAACATATGAAGGAACTTCTGTCTTTACGGTTTCTTGATGTATTGCCGGTTTATATTCCGCTGTTGATTGTTCCTCTATTTGACTCTGGATAGTCTGTTGAACATATTGAGGTTCATATTTTTGTTCTTCTGTTTGTGATGAAATTCCTGAAGAATTTTGAGCCTTTAATTCATCAACAGAAATACCCAGTTTTTTTGCTTTTTTAGCAAGATATCTTTCATACAAATCAGGATTCATTTTGAACCTCCGAATTTTCTTCAACTTCTTTTTTGTAATGGCATTTCAAACTTGAACAAGCTATTGTTGTTCCTTTTTTCAACACTTTTTTTACAAGTAATGAACCGCATTCGGGGCAAGTTTCGCCCGTAGGTTCGTTCCATAGAGTAAAATCACAATTTGGATATTTGTTGCAGCCATAGAATATTGTTCCACGTTTTGATTTCCTCTCAACTATCATACCTTCGCCGCATTTTGGACATTTTACTCCGGTTGATTTGTGATATGGTTTTCTGTTTTTGCATTCGGAGTTTGTGCATTCCATATATTTGCCATAAGGACCTGTTTTAAATATCATATCTGAGCCGCATTTTTCACATTTTTCTTCGCAAACTTCAGGTTCTTGAGATTCTGCATTTTCATCAGTTTCTTCTGTTAAAGCGTTCAATGACATCATTGTTTTGCAATCAGGGAATCCTGAGCAGCCCAAAAACTGTGAACCGAATTTGCTGGTTCTCAAAACCATTGGTTTCCCACAATTCGGACATTTTATTTTACTTTCAATCTTTACCCGTTCTGAATTTTGCAAAGCCTTATCAACTTCCTGAATAAATGGAGTATAAAAATCTGCTAAAACTTTATTCCAAACAGCTTTTTTCTCTGCAATTTGGTCTAATTTATCTTCCATTCCCGCTGTAAATTTATAGTCCATAATATCTGCAAACTGTGCGCACAACTGTTTAGATACAGTTCTTCCTAAAAGTGTAGGGTGAAGCGCTTTATCTTTCTTTTCAACATATTTGCGGGTTTGAATAACCGTAATAATTGTTGCATAAGTTGACGGACGACCTATTCCGTGTTCTTCCAATGCCTTAACAAGAGATGCTTCGTTGTATCTGGGCGGAGGCTGTGTAAAGTGTTGTTTTGGATTAACCTTTTTGCAGGTAACTTTATCGCCTTTATTTAAGTCCGGAATTTTTGCATCATCAGTTTTTTCTTCATCTTCTGTATCGTTGTACAACTTTAAAAAGCCATCAAATGTAACTTTACTTGTGCCTGCTTTCAGTGTGTAATCTCCGGCTTTAATTTCAAGAGATTTGTTTGCAACTTCTGCATTTGCCATCTGGGATGACATAAATTTATCCCAAATAAGCTTGTATAATTTGTACTGATCGTTATCCAAATATTGTTTTATGCTTTCCGGTGTTCTTTCAGGGTACGAAGGACGGATTGCTTCGTGCGCATCCTGAACGTTTTGTTTACCTTTAACATATATATTTGGAGTTTCAGGGTAATATTTTTCACCGTAATTATTCAATATAAAATCTTTTGCCATGTTTTGGGCATCATCAGAAACACGTACGCTATCAGTTCTCATATAAGTAATCAAACCGACAGGGGTACCGTCAATTTCCATACCTTCATAAAGCTTTTGAGCAACCTGCATTGTCTTTTGAACACCAAAACCAAGTTTTGAACTTGCTGCACGCTGTAGAGTTGATGTTATAAACGGTGCAGTCGGTTTGCGTTTCATTGTCTTTTGCGTAACTTTTGAAATTTCAAATTCTCTGTCGGCTTCACTCAAATAATCAACTATTTTTTGAGCTTCTTCCTGATTAGGAATAGTTTTTTCTACAGGTTTATCTTTAATTTTTGAAACTTCAGCCTCAAATACTTTTCCGTCTTTTTCCAAATCAGCATGTATAGACCAATATTCTTGCGGAACAAAAGCCTCAATTTCTTCTTCCCTTTCGCAAATCATACGGAGTGCAACGGATTGTACACGACCGGCCGAAAGATTTCTGTTTCCAATTTGTTTCCAGAGAACAGGACTTAATTTAAAACCTACCAGTTTATCCAAAATTTGTCTTGTCTGTTGAGCTTGAACCATATCCATATCAATAGTTCTAGGATTTTCAACGGAGTATTTGACTGCTTTTGGTGTGATTTCATTAAAAACAATTCTCAAAATCTTTTCATCAGGCACTTTCAAGAGTTGGCGAACATGCCATGCAATAGCTTCTCCTTCTCGGTCAGGGTCGGATGCAAGATATATTTTATCAACTTTTTTGGCTAAATCGTTTAATTTCTTTACTACAGCTTGCTTTCCAGGGATAATTTCAAATTTAGGCTCAAAATTATTATTAACATCAAACCCCAAATTTTGCGTTGTAGGATCTTTGGCAGGTAAATTTCTAACATGCCCAAAACTTGCTTCTATCTGAAAACTATCTCCCAATATTTTCTTAATAGTCTTTGATTTTGCAGGAGACTCAACTATAACTAATGATTTTTCTTTTTTTATTGCTTCTGCCATTATATTTTTCTATACCTGTCTCCGTCTACCTGTTTAATTATCCCTTTAAGCTCCAGTGTTGTCAAGTACATCAATAAATTGTCAGTACTTAATCTTGTAAATGCCTGAAGCTCGTCAAAACTTTTATCTTCAATTTCTAAGGCATCATATATTTTTTGTTCGTCTTCACTCAAATCAATATTCGAAAACAGTGATTGCTGTTCCAGTTTAATTTCCCACCCTAAAGCTTCCAATATGTCGTCAGCACAAGTAATCAAAGATGCTCCGTTTTTCAAAAGTTTATAAATTCCTTCGGTATTAGGATTTGTTATAAGTCCAGGAATACACATCAGCTCTCTGCCCTGCTCTAACGTTAAATTAGCTGTAATTAATGCTCCGCTTTTTAATGATGCTTCAGCAACCAAAGTCCCGTAAGAGAGTCCTGAAACTATTCTGTTTCTAAGCGGAAATCTAAACGGCATAGGTTGAAATGTCGGAAAATATTCCGTTAAAATTGCACCATAACCTTCTTCTATCAGTTTATATAAATCTTTATTTGCTGTCGGATATGTAAAATCAAACCCGCTTGCGATGACACCTATTGTTTTTAATCCGGCAGATATGGCAGCTTTATGTGCTGTTGTATCAATACCTGATGCAAGCCCAGAAACTATACAAATATCTGTATTTTGCAATTCGCTAATAATTTTTGTCAAAGCATCTTTGGCATAACTTGTTGCCCTACGTGAACCAACAACAGCAAGTGTTTTTTCTAAATTACAAGCCGATAAATTTCCTTTGTAATAGAGAACTGCAGGAGGATCTGAAATATTTTTCAACATATAAGGATATTTTTCATCATCGTAAGTAAGGTAAAAAATTCCTCTGTTTTCTACTTCTTGCAATACTTTATCAGGATCAACTTTATCTCTCAAGCGTAAGAATTTTTCTGCAGTTTTTATGTTTAAACCGTCAATTCCGGATAAATCAATTGCGCAGAATGCATCTTCAATATCCCCAAAATAATTGTACAGTTTTATTATAAAAGAACTGCTTATTTCTTCTATTGACGATAAAGCTATCCAATACTTATGCATTTTCTCTTTTCTTTATTCTTTCAACCAAATCTTTAACTTTTAGAGCTTCTTCTTTTGGAATATCGAATTTTGAATAATCTTCCAAATATTCTATTGCGTCTTCATAATCACCTCTTGCAAAGAACAGAATTCCGACCTTTTTGTAAGCCGGTGAAAATGCATCGTTGTGTGCAATTGTTTTTAGGTAATTCGAAATAGCTTTGTCAATCTCATCATTAGCTTCGTATGCCTGAGCTAAAGCATAATATAATAGTGGGTTTTCAGATTTGTATTCCAAGACGTTTTCAAAATTTTCTATAGCGCAGTCGTAATTGCCTAATTCAAAATGTACTCTTGCCAAATCATAATATACATCATAATTTTCTGGCTGCTTTTCCAAAATATGTTCAAGTTCGTCTATAGCGAGATCTAATTTTGCATCTTCCATATAGAATCTGGCTAAATAATGACGGAAAACAAGATTGTCCGGCAATTCATATATCCCCTGTGTCATTAATTCAATACCGCTTCCCATATCCTTTTGTTTGTAATAAATATCTGCTAAATTGATATAAACTTGCGGGATTTTGGGGTTTAATTCTTGTGATTTTAAATAATTTTTTTCTGCTTTTTCGTCATCACCCAGATTTGCATAACACAAACCTATGTTATTATAGATTTCTGCATTGTCTCCCTCAGTTTCTAATACGGAGCTGAAAGCGTCAATAGCTTCTTTATATTTGCCGTCTTTATAAAAATCAAGAGCCTTTTTTACTTTATCTTCACTCATTACAATCCGAGTCCTATACCTTCATTGTTGTTTCCGTTGTCGCCGGAGCCGACATTTTTGATAACCGTTCTTGTATTGCCAGTAGCTTCAAACGCTTTCGGTTTCATTATCATTTTGATTTTGTCTGCATAGATTGTTCTAACACCCTGAGTTATACTGGATCTTCCGGAAAAATAAATTTCATTTGGTTTGCCTTTATCATTAGGGAATACGGAAATTTTCGGACCGGCTGCATAATAATCCTGATACCATACCTGAACATTTCCTGATGCATTGAATACATCTCTGTTTTGTGCGTATTCTTGTCTGTTTGATTTTAAAACAAGCTTTGTTCCGTCATCCATTAAAACATTTGATGTTGTATTACCGGTTGCAGTAACAACACTTGTTGAGGCATTATAATAAAATCTGTCAGCAAAAGATTCATTTCCTTCTTGTTCTTTTACTCTGGCATTTCCTATTAATTCCAAATCTTTTAAATCTCCGTTTTTATCGGTTTTTATTATAGCTTTATTTGAGAAAGTTTCCAAATCTTTGTAGGTTATAGTAACTGCACCGTCAGCAACCATTACTCCGGATTTTGTATCATATTCCTGCTCATCAGCATTAATTACAATTACAGGCTTTTTGCCGTCAAAAACAATTGATTGAGTATCGCCCTCCGCTTTCACAACCTTTGAAATAAGAGACAATTTCAATATATTTGCTTTTACTTCTCTTTTTTTATTTTTCTTTATTTCAAAAGCATACGGCTTATCGTAAAATGTTGCAGTATCAAGTTTTTCACCTTCTTTTATACTGACATCGGCAGAATCTCCGACAACTTTCATATCATCAACGGTAACTTTTACATCTCCGTCGAATTTAATTTTGCTTTCATCTTCGGAATAACTCTGAGTCTTAGATTCTATAACCAAATCTGAAGCCTGAACATATATTCCTGCTGTAAATAGTACAATTGCTAAAGCTAAAAATATCTTTTTCACTTTTTCTCCTCATATACTTTTGATACGACCTGACCTTTTAACTTAAATTTATCATAATCCGGACTTATTTCCATTTCTTCTGCCGTTGCTATAAATTCTTTATTTCTTGAAACTCTGACGTTTCCTTTTGCTTTTATCGGTACATCTCGTCCGGACCATTCCAGCCTGTTCGCTTTTAAAGTAGTTAAGTCTTTCATTACAATAAAAGTATCTTCATAAAGGATTATCTGTTCTTTATTTTCGTTATATGTTCCTTTAGAAGATTCAAAACTCATTGAAACCTCATTGTTTTCGTCATAAAAATTACCGATAACATTATCCAGCATTGCTATACCATTTTTACTGTCATAGTTGCCGTTTTCACCATATATTTCCCAATATTTTTTATCATCTTTTGTTTCTGTTAGAATAATGCCGTGGATAAGGGCTTCCTGATGATTTTGATCCGTTTGTAATTTGTTTCTGTTAAAATTATGTGTAATTACACTTGCAGATATAAAAGCCCATAGTAGCAGCAAAAACATAAAAACAAATGCCCAAAGGTACGCTCTACGTTTTCTATCTATACTAAAGTATTTTATTTTTATTTTGTCAAAAATACTCTTATAATCCATATTTAGAATTTTAGCATAAAAATATTTATAAGGTAGTTTTTTTAATTTATATGAATAAAAGGACCGACTAACAATTAATCGGTCCTTACAATTATTTATCTCTGCCTGTCCTTTTATAGAAATCTTCTATAAATCCGGTATTGAATTTTCCGCTCATAAAGACGGGATCTTCAATGATTTCCTGATGGAATGGGAGAGTTGTTTCAACGCCTGTTATAACATACTCTTTCAATGCTCTGTACATTCTGCGTCTTGCTTCGTTTCTGGTTCTGCCCCAGCAAATTAATTTTCCTATCATACTATCATAATATGGAGGAATTTTGTAATCTTGATATGCATGAGAATCTACTCTGACTCCAAATCCGCCCGGTGTTACATAACCTGTGATTTGTCCCGGATTTGGCATAAAATCTTTATCAGGATTTTCCGCATTAATACGGCATTCTATTGCATGACCCCGCAAAATTATATCATCTTGCGTAAAATCAAGTTTTTCGCCTGATGCTACAAGGATTTGTTCTCTGACTAAATCCACATTGGAAATCATTTCAGTAACACAATGTTCCACCTGAATTCTGGTGTTCATTTCCATGAAATACCATTTGCCGTCATGATCGAGTAAGAATTCACAAGTTCCTGCACCCTCATAATTTATCGCTTTTGCAGCTCTGACTGCAGCAGCCCCCATCTGTTTTCTTGTTTCTTCATCTATTGCAGGAGAAGGAGCTTCTTCCAACAATTTTTGGTGGCGTCTTTGGATAGAACAATCTCTTTCACCTAAGTGAACAACATTTCCATAGCTGTCACCAAGTATTTGAACTTCAATATGACGAGGGTTTTCCAAAAATTTTTCAGCATAAACATCAGGATTTCCAAAGAAATTCTGTGCTTCTGACTGGCAAAGACTCATGTTTGTCTCGACTTCATCGTCTGAACGAACAATTCTCATGCCTTTACCGCCGCCGCCTGCTGTGGCTTTAAGTATTATAGGATAACCCACTTTATGAGCGAATTCCTTAACTTCTTCCGGAGTTTTTAAAATGCCTGTGCCTGGCGTAACCGGAACATCATTTTCTATCATTGTTTGACGGGCAGTTGCTTTATCTCCCATTTTACGCATTGCTTCTGCAGTAGGACCAATAAACTTTATACCATGTTTATCACAAATTTCTGCAAAATCTGCTCTCTCAGACATAAATCCATATCCCGGATGAATTGCATCCGCACCTGATACTATTGCTGCGGAAATAATTGCAGGAATACTCAAATAGCTTTTTGAGCTTTGAGCCGGTCCTATACAATATGCTTCTGTTGCTAATCTGACATGAAGAGAGTTTGCATCTGCTTGTGAATATATTGCAACTGTCGGAATCCCAAGTTCTCTGCAGGCTCTGATTATTCTAACCGCAATCTCTCCTCGATTTGCTATTAATACTTTTCTAAACATTATCCTTCAACTCCGCTGAAAAGATTTAAAAGCTGATGTGTTATTTAAATAAGCCCTTCAACCTTTCAACTATTCAACTATTCAACATACATCAATACTTGACCAAATTCTACAGGTTGACCGTCTGAAACGCAAATTTCAACAATCTTACCTGAAAATTCGGACTCAATTTCATTCATAAGTTTCATTGCTTCAACTATACAAACGACATCGCCTTCTTTAACAGTTTGTCCAACTTTAACGAACGGTTCAGCGTCAGGTGATGGGGCAGAATAAAATGTTCCGACCATTGGTGAAGTTAGCGGCTTTCCTTTTTTTACAGGTTCTGCTGCTGGTTTGTCAGAAGATGCAGCAACAGATGCTTGTTGGACAACAGGAGCAGCTACAGGTGTGGCTGTTACGCCTAATACTTCTTTTCTTAATGTTATAGCTTGTTCTTCATCTTCAAGAGAAATTTCTGTTAAAGAATTGTCTGACAATACTTTAGCTAATTTTTCAACATAATCTATATCAAATTTCATTATTTTTTGCCTTTCTGGTTAGGTGAAACGTGTGGGGTGAGAAATGAAAAGACTTTATCGGCACTCCGTGCAAAATATATTTTAGTGCGATAGCACCGTAAAGAACTTTTCACCTTTAACTTTTCACTTCTTACGCTCTATCTAAGTATTCGTTTGTTCTCGTATCAACTCTTATTTTATCACCGTTAGAAATAAAGAACGGAACATTTACAACAGCACCTGTTTCTAATGTTGCAGGTTTTGTACCGCCTTGCGCAGTGTTACCCTTTTCTGACGGCGGAGTATCCGTAACTTCAAGAACAACGTGAGCAGGTAAATCTACGCCGATAATTCTTGCATCATGCATTAAAACTTGAACAATCATATTTTCTTTCAAATACTTGATACCGTCACCGATTTGGTCTTCAGTCAATTGCAATTGTTCATAAGTTTCGTTATCCATCATAACGTATTCTTTGCCTTCTTTATAAAGATATTGCATTTCACGTCTATCAAGCATTGCTTTTGCAACTTTTTCACCTGCACGGAATGTTTTTTCAACAACCTGTCCGGTTTCAACATTCTTTAATTTTGATCTTACAAACGCAGCACCTTTACCCGGTTTTACGTGTAAAAATTCAACAACAGACCACAAACCGTTGTCTAACTGTAGTGTCAAGCCTGTTTTTAAATCGTTTACTGAAATCATATTTTTCCCCTTTTTTAAATATCATCAATTTTGTTTTGATAATAACACAAATATATTAAACTTCAAAAAATTGTTACAATTACGAAATAAATATACTAAAAATAGCAATTTTTTTTATTCAGCTGTATTATAGTTAATAAAAAAGTAAGGAGTGTAATTATGCAAATATCAGCAATAAACAGTTGTAATTGTCCAAAACCACAGTATTTCACATCAAATAAAAATGGATACGAAAATCCTATTAATAGAAAATCAGAAAGAAATCTTGCAATATGGTCAAATCTTGGAACAGGAGCTTTATTGGGAGGAACGGCAGCTGGTATTACAAGCTTTTGTATTGAAAAAGGTGCTAAAAATAGAGCATTAGCTATTTCTGGTGTCGGAATTGCTGCTGGTCTTGTTTATCTGGCATTAACACTTCCTGCAAAATTGTACAATACAAAAGTAAACGCATTTGCAAGAGAAAAAGAAATGGATGTTTTTAGCCGTGATAAAGATTTGAAATCCAATATCATGGAAGAAGTAAATAAAGAAGTAAAAGATGAAGATGTGTCTTTAGATGACAAAATAAATCACTATACCTCAGTACAAATGGCAAATAACGGAAATGGTTTATTAGTCAAAGGAGCATAAGTGAAAATAAGCCCCGTAAATAATAGCTTATACTCATTTAAGTCGTCTGAGAATAAGCAATCAATCCTTGAATCAAATCCTATAACAAAAGGCGGTGAAAAAGCTATACTTGTAAAAGGTACATTTCTTACAGGACTTGGATTAGGTGCAAGGCTGTTGTTTGAACTCATGGATGACGGTTTTGTTGTTGATGCAATTGGAGAAGAAGCAAAAAAAATCAACAATAAAACAAACAGTCACCTGTCATCTGCTAAAAAAATTATATCGGGTATCGGTATATGGGGCGGATTGGTTTTGTTAGCCATCGGAGCCTTTGCAACCCTTTATACTCTTTTAAATGCTCCAAAGATAAACTACAAAGCAAAGGTTAATGCTTTCCAAAAACAAAAAGAAATGGATGTTTATATAAAAGGTAATCAAGTTGAAAAAGAGCTTTATACACAAATGAACGACAAAGCTAAAAATGCTGATGAAAAAGAAAAATCCGAACTCCGTAAACAATACGTTCAAATGCAAGCCGCAAAAAACAGAGTACCTGATTTTATAAAAATTAAAAAATAAAAAGGGAAATATCAATGTGACATTTCCAATAAAATAAAAATTAAGGTAATTATATATTATTTTACAGCAAATTTGGCTTAAAATATTGTCATACTGAGCGCAAGCGAAGTATCTCATTAATTTTTGAGATTCTTCGGCTAACGCCTCAGAATGACCGCATTTTTATGGCAATTATTGTAAAATTGGATATATTTACCAAAATTATTTTTAAATTTTATTCTTCAATATCGTTGCATTTGCAGTTGTTTTTGCATCCGCAATCGCAATTGCAATTGCATTTTGGAGCTGTTTCGGACAAAGTTTTATTTGTCTTTTCAATAGTTTTTTCAGCGGAATTCTGCATTTTTTCAGCAGCCTTTTTTACGCCTTTTGCAGCCGAATTAGAAACCTTGTTGGCTCCTCTTAGTGTTGTATTTTTCGCCTTATTAGCACCGTATTTTGCCTTTTGGGCAGTCTTTTCTCCAGCCTCAATTGATTTTTGTTTTATAAAACGTCCTGCTTTTTTAGAAGATTCCTTAACGTTGTCTGTAGCTGTTTCAACAGTATCCTGAGTTGTTATAGATACGCTATCAATAAAATTATCAAACCTTGAACTTACATCAGCCATAGCGCAATTTACAGATAATACAAAAACTGATATTGCAGTTAAAATCATTATCTTTTTCATATTTACCCCCTTTTTTCTCAAAATAATATCACAGATTTCAAACAATTGCCATTATCATATTGAATATTTATCTTTTTTTGACTGTAAAGCTATGACTTTCCTCAATATATTTCATAATATCTTCATCAGATATTGTTTCATCAAGAGCTATTGTTATCCAACTCTTTTTATTCATGTGCCATGCTTGATAAAATCCGTCTTTGGTTAACAATTCCTGAATTTTACTTTTATCAAGTTTTATGTTAATAAGCTCAATTTCGCCGCTTTTTGTTCTGTCAAATTTTGATCGATCTATGTTCATTATTGCGCCATACCATTTCCCATTATTCGGATTTTTAAATATTCCGAAGCCGGGAAACTTTTCCCACATAAAAACAGGAGCATCATTATATTTTTCCAAAATTAAAGATGCTATTCTGTTTGTTTGGGGGTAAATAAATAAATTTTTAGAGAAACAATTTTGACAAATTTCTTTCAGAATTTTTTTATATTCTGTTTTGACTTCATTGACAAATGCTCCCTGAGGAGTTTCTAATCTCAATGGCAGATATTCCTCTTTGTTTTCAAAATCATAAACTTTTCCGATAATTTTACCGTTTTTTAAAATCTCAACTTTGGCAACAAACTCTCCGTTAAAAAAAGTTTGTTCAAACACATATCTGTCTTTTTGCTCCACAAAACCGTATTGGATTATTTTTTTATAATCCGGTATACTTTTTTTAAAGATTTCACTTTCTATTTTCATAAAATATTTAAACCTTATATCTACTCCTTTTATTATTATATTATATCAGATTTCTTGTAAATGAATGTAATTCTATGTTAAAATTAGTCTATGGTTGATGTTAATTTAGATGAATTTCGCACAATTATGGCAACCGGGCAGGTTGTTGAGGATGAAATGCTTAAGGTTTTTAATCAATTAAGCCAGGATGCCTTAAAGATTACTATGGAAATCAACAACAAATACCATACTCCTGATGAAATTGTTAATTTGTTTTCAATATTAACAGGAAGAAATGTTGATAAAACGTTTAGACTTTTTCCTCCATTTTACACAGATTGCGGTAAAAATATAGTGGTTGGAAAAAATGTATTTATTAATGCTTGTTGCAAATTTCAGGATCAAGGCGGAATTGTTATAGGAAATGGTGCTTTAATTGGACATAATGTTTCTCTTCTGACTCTAAACCACGACGAAAGACCTGAATTTAGACAAAATATTTATCCTAAACCAATTAAAATAGGTAATAATGTTTGGATAGGTTCTAATGCTACGGTTTTACAGGGGGTAACAATAGGTGATGGCGCTATAATCGGAGCAAATGCAGTTGTGACAAAAGATGTCCCGCAAAATACAATAGTAGCAGGTATTCCTGCAAAAATAATGAGAAAGGTTAAGGGGTAAATATGATTAAAAATATTTTTTTATATTGTCTTATCACAATTTTTATTTTGGGTGGTTTTAATATCGCAAGTGCAAAAGCAATTAAAAACTGTAAATGGGATAAAGTTTTTACAAAATCTGATAAAGTAAATATTCAAAAAGTCTCATTCAAAAACAGGTTTGGAATAACACTTGTCGGAGATTTATATTATCCTAAAAATATAAAAGGAAAACTTCCTGCTATTGCAATATCTGGACCTTTTGGAGCAGTAAAGGAACAGTCATCAGGACTTTATGCCCAAACTTTGGCAGAACGTGGTTTTATTACTCTAGCATTTGACCCTTCTTACACAGGTGAAAGTTCAGGTACTCCAAGACATGTTGCAAGTCCTGATATAAATACGGAAGATTTTTCTGCAGCTGTTGATTTTTTAAGCAATTATAAAAATGTAGACTCAGACAAAATCGGAATTTTAGGAATTTGCGGATTTGGAGGTTTTGCAATAAATGCAGCAGCCATAGATACAAGAATTAAAGCAACAACAGCAGTTACAATGTATGATATGACAAGAGTTTCGGCAAAAGGATATAATGATTCTGTTGATGAAAATGCTCGATATGAAGTGAAACAAGCTTTAAATAGGCAAAGAACAGAAGATTTTAAAAACGGAAATTACAAAGGTGCAGATGGCTTACCTGAAAAATTGTCAGGGAATGAACCTCAATTTGTAAAAGATTATTGGGGGTATTACAAAACAAAAAGAGGTTTTCACGCAAGATCAATAAACTCAAACTCTAAATGGAATATGACATCATCATTATCTTTAATAAATCAGCCGATTTTACAGTATGCTGATGAGATAAAGAGTGCGGTTTTAGTTATTCATGGAGAAAAAGCTCACAGCAGATATTTTGGTGAAGATGCTTTTAAAAAATTAAAAGGTGAAAATAAAGAACTTTTAATAATCAAGGATGCAAACCATGTAGATTTGTATGATAACACAGAAAAAATACCGTTTAACAAAATAGAAAGTTTTTACAAAGAATATTTGAAATAATGAGGAAAAGATGAAAAAAATTAATACTTACAATCTTAATTTTGTCAACAGCAACACAAAGCATCTGCTTAGCTATGAATAAAAGTAAAGGAGTAGATAAATCTATGAGTAAGATAGTACAAACGGCAGGCAGGGATAATTTAGGAAATTTTTCACCTGAATTTGCACATTTTAATGATGATATTTTGTTCGGAGAAAACTGGAATAATCAAGATATTCCAATCAAAACTAGGTGTATAATTACCGTTGTATCATTGATGTCGCAAGGAATAACAGATTCTTCTCTAAAATATCATTTGCAAAATGCTAAAAATAATGGAGTATCCAAAGAAGAAATCGCATCAATAATAACAAACACTGCATTTTATGCTGGGTGGCCAAAAGCATGGGCGGCATTTAATTTAGCAAAAGAAGTTTGGAATGACAATACTCCGGCTTTATCGGAAAAAGAAAAGTATGCTCAAACTATAGTGTTTCCAATAGGTGAACCTAATATTGCTTATGCAAAATATTTTATCGGTCAAAGTTATCTTGCACCTGTTTCAACAAACCAAGTAAAAATTTACAATGTAACTTTTGAACCGAAATGTAGAAATAATTGGCATATTCATAAAGCAAAATCCGGCGGTGGCCAAATGTTGATTGCAATAGGCGGCAGAGGTTATTATCAGGAATGGGGCAAAAAGCCTGTTGAAATGAAACCTGGTGATGTTATAAATATTCCTGCAAATGTAAAACACTGGCATGGTGCAGCACCTGACAGTTGGTTTTCTCATTTAGCCGTCGAGATTGATGGGGTTGAAATTTCAAACGAATGGTTAGAACCTGTGACAGAGGCAGAATATGATAAATTAAAATAGGAGTTAAATTCATGAGCAAAAAAGTTTTAATACTTTCAGGAAGTCCCAGAATTGGCGGAAATTCGGATATCTTGTGTGACGAATTTATGAAAGGTGCAATTGAATCCGGTAATCAAGTCGAAAAAATAAACGTTTCTAAGCAAAAAATTGAGTATTGTAAAGCATGTTATTATTGTCAAAAACACAACGGCGAATGTGTCATAAAAGATGATATGGCAGAAATTTTGCAAAAAATGATTGATGCGGATGTTTTGGTTTTGGCAAGTCCTGTTTATTTCTATTCGATAGATGCACAACTTAAAACATTAATTGACAGGACCGTTGCCCGTTGGCTTGAAGTTAAAAATAAGGATTTCTATTATATAGCAACCTGCGCTGACGGAATCGAGGGCTTAGGCAGAACAATAGAATGTTTTAGAGGTTATGCTGACTGTGTGAACGGAGCCAAAGAGTGCGGTATTATCTATGGTCACAGCGTTTATGAAAAAGGTGAAATTAATGATAAGCCTGCAATGAAAGAAGCATATGAAATGGGCAAATCAATAAATTAATAAATTTTGGTGTATTATAGTTTTATGTATAAAAGTTATGATGATGCAATAAGTATCCTTACTTCACAAGGTAAATTCTGTATTAATCTTGGGCTTGAGAGGATATTAAATATACTTGAATTATTAGGAAACCCTCAGGATGAATTGAATTGTGTTCATGTTGCCGGTACAAATGGCAAAGGCTCGGTTTGTTCAATAATTGCAAGAGTATTACAAGATGCAGGGTATAATGTAGGTCTTTATACTAGTCCGCATATTTATGATTACACAGAGAGGATAAAAATAAATTATAACGATATTTCAGAAGAAGATTTTTCGAAATATTTTTATGAAATAAATAACACTGCTAATAAGAATAATATCAATCTTACTGAATTTGAGATTTTAACGGCAATGATGTTTAAATATTTTGCGGACAACAACGTTGATATTGTTGTGTTAGAAACAGGACTTGGCGGTCGATTTGATGCAACAAATGTTATAAAAAAGAATTTATGTTCAATAATAACTCACATTGATCTTGATCATACAGACAGGCTCGGCAGTACAAAATCTCAAATTGCTTTTGAAAAAGCCGGAATAATAAAAAAAGATTGTCCTGTGTTTACAAGTGAAGGATATGAGGAAATAAAAGATAAAGCAGATGAGTGTAATTCTTTGTTTACTATAGTTCCTCCTTGTGAAGATGTATCTAATTTATCTTTAAAGGGAACTTGTCAGGTAGAAAATTTATCTCTTGCTCTGGCTGCTGTTAGGTTTTTGTTCCCTAATATTAGTGAGGAATTAATACAAGAGTCTTTGAAAAAAGTAAAAAATCCTTGCCGTTTTCAAATTTGCAGAGATGATTTGATTGTCGATGCGTCGCACAATCCAAACGGTTCGTTGGCTTTGAGAGAAAGCTTGGATTTTTACTATCCGGACAGAGAAAGGTGTTTTGTTTTTGGGTGTTTGAGGACAAAAGATTATAAAAAAATGATGCAAATTCTGTTTTCACAGGATGATGAAGTTTATTTTTATCATTTTTCACACAAAGATTCCTGTACAATAGATGAATTACAAAAAACATCTCCCGTAAAATCAAAAATCTTTTCAAGCTTAGATGAACTTCCGTCAGACAAGTTAAAAATTGTTTGCGGTTCTTTTTATATGATTAATGAGGTTGTTCCTCGTTTTCTTCTGCAAGTTCATCCAAAAGATTAGCAACCTTAGCCGGTTCAAAATCAGTACAAGAGTTCCAGATTAAAGTCGGTCTTTTTTCTTTAATTGTCGGACTTGGATAATCGCTGTTGCAAAAACCTTTCAACATGTTAGTTGAACCGTCAGGATTTGATATAAAATATTTGCAGCAGCTACATATTTTCAAAACAAATCCGTAATCATAAAGTTTTTGTCTTATTTCTTGCAAAGCGTCAATCATTCTCAAGTGGCGAGCTGTTGTAAATTTTTTCTTTTTATATATAAATTTAATTTTTGCAAGTCCTGATTCGGATATGAATTCAATTTTACAAGGCAATTCTCTGCCGGCTTTGTTCATTACAAATGCTTCTATAGAAAGTTTTTCGGTATCTTCAGGTAATTCTTCTTTGTTTTCAATTTTGTTTTTTACCATTCTTACGGGAGGTAAATTTTTGATTATGTGGCACAAAGAATATATTGGATAAGTAGCAAGCAAGGCTATTTCATTTAGTTTTAATTTTGAATTAATTAAACTTATGCCAAATCCTGCAACCAAAACTATAAATGATAATAAAACAATCTTAAAATCAACAAAGAAATAGTATCTGTATGAGTGTTTTAGCAGTACGCCATATATAATCAGTAATGTCCAAATGTTTGGGTTTAACAGAGAAAATGTGTGTTCGGTAAATACAAAATTGTTGGTTTTTAGTTCGGTAAAACAATTTTTGAATAAATTCAATCTTGCAGATAGTCTTGGTTTTCTAAATTCGTAATTTGCCGTATCTACATATGTTTGAATATTGGGATTGTATGTACAAGGGCATTTTACTTTTGAAAGCAACATGCTATATTTTAATTCCGAATTTATGTCTTTAAAATCAACAGAACCAATTTTATCAACCAATTGCTTTTTTATAACAAATACGCCGGAATCTGCACTTGCTGCCAATCCGAATAGAGAACGGGCTTTTCTCATAAAATTCATATGATATTTTTGATATGCAGCTTTGATTTTGTCAACAGGTCCTAAATTGTCGGTTAGGATAAGAGTTTCCCCGCTTAGTGCACTGTTTTTTATAAGAGCTGCATTTACTGTTGTTAAAAAGTTTGCGGGAATACTTCTGTCAGCATCGATAAAAACATAAGAATCAATTGTATCATCTTGTGACAGTCTTTCAATGAGGATTGATATTGCCTGATCTTTTCCGACAGTTCCTACGTCTTTTATATTGATTAAGTTTATAAATGGTTCATTTGCAAATAATTGTTCAGAATTATCAGAGCAGTTATCCAAAATTACAAATATCCTAAAATTATCAACCGGATAATCCTGCATTTTTAGTTCTTTTATTAGGTTTTCCAGTGTGATTCGGTTGTTTCTTGCATAAATTACTACTGCAAGATTTACTTTTTCGTTATATTGAGAATATCTTTTCTCAATTTGAACGGTTTGTCGCTTAGATTTCTTATAGCGAGTGCCAAAAAGTATAGTGAATATATAGCAACATAGATATATAAAATGTCTAAAATAAATTCCATAGTAATCCTCTCTTGCAATATCTTATTTAAAAAAAATATAAAAATCCATTACATGTTAATAAATGTAATAACTTCAAAATTTATGTTATACTGGAGCTATGATAGAACTTTTAATTTTATATGTAATTTTAAAACGTGATTATACAATGTATGCTATTCAAAAAAGAATAGAAGAAAGTTTTGCACCTTTTACAAATCCCAGTTTTGGAGCTTTAAAGCCTGCATTAAGACGACTTGAAGAAAAAGAATGTCTAACGTCAAGAAAAATGATGTCTGATGGAGGTAAATTATCTGTGTATTATGAAATTACAAGGGCGGGCATAAATGAATTAAAAAGACTTTTACTTGAGGATTTGAGCGTTAATCCTATTCAATTCCTGTCAAATGCAAGAGTAAAAATAGCATGTGCGGATTGTTTGGATAATGAAGAAAAGAAAAGATTATTTTTCTCCGTAAAATCAAGAGCTTTACAATTCAAAAATTATGCTCAAAATATATTGAATGATGAATATAAAAATATTAGTTTTTATCAAAAGATAATTTTGGATAATGCAGCTTGTGAGTACGCAAATTTTATTAATATTATAGAAGGGTTGGAAAAAGATAATGCCCGCAATAGTTAGCTCTGTGTTTGACGGTTCTATCGCAGCCGAATTGGGTATAGAATCCGGTGATGAAATATTATCTATTGATGAATTAAAAATGCAGGATATGATTGACTACAATTTTATGTGTAAGTCAGAACTTCTTACTCTTGAAATAAAAAAGACAAATGGTGAAATTGAGGTTATTGAACTTGAAAAAGATTATGATGAAGATTTGGGCATTGTTTTTGAAAGCGCAGTATTTGACAGAATAAAGCCGTGTTTGAATCATTGTATATTTTGTTTTGTTGACCAGCAGCCAAAAGGGTTAAGAAATACATTATATGTGAAAGATGATGATTACAGGTTGTCGTATTTGCAGGGTACTTATATAACTTTAACTAACTTAAAAGATGAGGATAAAGAAAGGATAAAACGGTTACATCTTGGTCCTTTTTATGTATCTGTCCATACAACAAATCCAGAGTTGCGTGTGAAAATGCTTAAAAATCCAAATGCAGGCAAGGCTCTTGAAAATTTAAAATGGTTCAGAAAAAACGGAATTCCGTTTCATGCACAGATTGTTCTATGTCCGGGCATAAATGATGGAAAAGAACTTGAAAGAACACTGTCAGATCTTGCAGAATTGAAAAATACCGTACTTTCTGTAGCAATTGTTCCGGTTGGAATTACGCAATTCAGAAAAGAAAAATTAAAACGTGTAGATAAGGAATGTGCCTTAAAGACACTTGAAATAGCATCAAATTATAAAAGGGTGTGCTGTTCTGATGAATTCTTTTTGCTGGCAGGTAAAAAAATTCCTCCTGCAAAATATTACGGAAATTTTTGTCAGCTTGATGACGGGGTGGGCTCAATTAGAGCTTTGCTGGAAGATTTCAAATCTCAGAATTTGCCAAAAATAATTTCAAAACCGTATAAACTTATATTTGCAACAAGCTATGCTGCTGAATATCCAATGAAAGAAATTGCCAAAAAGCTGAACAAGGTGGAAAATCTTTCGGTTGAAGTTTTGCCGGTTAAGTCAGAATACTGGGGCGAAAATATTACGGTAGCTGGTTTGATTACTTCTGATGATTTGATAAGAACAATAAAAGATGTAACTTGTGATAAGGTTGTTATTCCCTCTGTTATGCTAAAGCCTTATACTGAAGATTTTTTGGACGGTAAAAATCTTTCTTATGTGAAAGAAGAAAGCGGAAAAGATTTTCTTGTTGTAAAAAATATTTATTCGACATCTGAAATTGTTGATTTTGTCAGAGGTCTTTAGTACCTATTTTTCTTATTTGCAATTATTGTATCCTTTTGGTATAACTTTCATATAAATATAAGTATTTAGAGGAATAAAGTATGAGCAAATATCTATTAGAAGTAGGATGTGAAGAATTACCGTATAAGTTTATCCCATCCGCTATACAGCAGTTGACTACAAGTTTTGAAGGTTTTTTAAATTCAAATAAAGTAAAGTTTGAGGATGTAAAAGTTTATGCGACACCGAGAAGGCTTGCTGTTATTATTTCAGGACTTGATAAAGAAAGCAAGGATGAAGAAAAAATTGTCAAAGGACCTATAAAAAGAGTTGCGTATGATGAAAACGGCAATTTGACAAAAGCGGGAGAAGGTTTTTGCAGAAAAAACGGAATAACTCCGGAAGATTTGTATATAGAAGATGATTATATTCATGCAAGGATTGTTATTAAAGGAAAATCAATTGTTGATTTATTAAAAGATAATGTTCCGGCTATTATACTCAAACTTCAAGGTTCTCACTTTATGCGTTGGTCTGATAATGAAGAAAAATTCTCAAGACCGATAAGATGGATTGTTTCAATTTTAGATAGTGATGAAGTTAAAATTAAAATTATTGATAAAGAGAGTTCAAATATCTCAAGAGGCCACAGATTCTCAGAACAAAATATTGTTATAAACAATCCTGATGAATATGTAGAAAAAATGAGAAAAGCTCACGTTATAGTAAATCAGGAAGAACGCAGACAATTAATTATTGACAGAGCAAAGGAAGAAGCTCAAAATTTGGGAGCAGAACCATATTATACTGATGATTTATTGGAAGAAGTTACATTTATTACAGAATATCCTGTTCCGGTAACTTGTGAATTTAATCCTGACTACTTAAGATTGCCAGAGGAATTAGTTGTTACTGTAATGGCTGTACATCAAAGATATTTTGCAATGTATAAAGACGGCAAACTTATAAACAAATTTATTACTATGACAAATTATTTAGGTGATGAATTTGAAAATATTAAAGCCGGCAATGTCCGTGTAATTAAAGCAAGACTTGACGATGCTGTGTTCTTCTTTAACGAAGATACTAAAAAGCCTTTGTCAGCATATGTTGAAGATATTAAGGGTATCACATTCCAAAAAGGAATGGGTACAATGTATGACAAAGCACAAAGACTTGTTAATTTGTCAAAATTAATGATTGGTGATAACCAAACTGTTGAAAGAACTGCCCTGTTGGCAAAGGCTGATTTAGCTACAAAATTAGTATTTGAATTCACAGAGCTTCAAGGATTTATAGGCGCAGATTATGCAAGAGTAGCCGGTGAAAAAGATTCTGTAGCTGAAGGTATAAAGGAACACTATTTCCCATTGAATGCAGATGGTGAAATCGCCAAAACTCTTGAAGGTCAAATTGTCGGTATTGCAGATAAAATTGACAACATATGTGCTGTGTTTGCAGAAGGCAAAAAACCGACAGGCTCATCTGATCCGTTAGGCGTAAGACGTGCAGCATTAGGTATAATAAGAACAATACTGGCTAATAATTTAAAAATTGATTTGGCTCTATTGGTAAATGAAGCCCTTTTATTATTACCTATAGCTAAAAACGGTGAAAATTTTGTAGATAAAATCAAAAATGCGGCAGGCTCAGTTGTATCAAGAGCAACAGGCATGGTAACGGGTGAAATTTATGATTTCTTTATACAAAGATTAATCATATTTTTATCTGAAAAATATCCTAAAAATGTTTTGGAAGCATGCGCATCAAACAAAAATCCTTTGATTGATTTGAACGACTACGTTCAAAGGGTTGAAGTTATGTCTAAATTTAATTCTCCGGCTATGCTCGAAAGCGCAAACAGGGTTATGAGAATCTTAAAAGAGGATTCTAAAAAACAAGTCAGAAAAGATTTGTTTGTTGCTCCTGCAGAAAACATGCTTTTAGAACAAATAAATACAGTTGATGAGAATTTGAAGTATGACGTATATTTGAAGCAGTTGGATGCTATAACACCGTCTGTTGAGAAATTCTTTAATGATGTGTTAGTCATGGATAAAGATGAAAATGTAAAAGAAAACAGGCTTGCTCTTTTGACTTTGTTAAAGACAAAATACAATCATATTGCTGATTTTAGCAAATTGTAAAGAAATGTAAATATAGTATGTAAAATAGTAAATTATTTTTTTTAGGATACTTTAAAATAATACAAAGAAGGTACAAAACAGTAGGAATCACAAAATGTTTAATCGTATTAAAAATTTAAAAATTGTAAGAACTTTAAATGAACAAATTAGTCCTAAGTTAAGATGGTTAAACTTTGTAAATAAAGTAATCAACAAATCATCTTCCGACTATATCAGTATGATTAGCGGAGTTGAGGAGTTGAAATCTAGTGCTGACGAACGTAAGCTGGAAGCAATGGTCAGACAACAACTCAAAGAGGAATTTCCAAATATTGAGAAATCCAAATCTTATGAGCTTCTTGTAGATGCAGTAATCCATAATTACAAGAAGAAACAGCTTCAAGCTATGGATGAAATGGAACAAATATAAATATTTCATCAAAAGATAACAAAACCGCACCTCATAAGGGTGCTTTTTTGTTGAAAATTTACAAATCTGAATTTTCAAGCTTTGATACAAGAATTTGCGCAGCATTAAGCAATGGATCAATTGTTGGCGAATAAGGCGGCGCATACGTAATATCATTGTTATAAAATTCTTTTACTGTTAATTTGCCGACAAGAGCCGAAGTTACAACGTTAACACGTTTATCGGCATCGCCGGTACCAACCGCCTGACACCCTAAAAGAAGTCCTGTTTTTCTGTCACCTACGAGTTTTAAAGTGATATTGTTGACATCAGGCATAAAACCGACTTTATCATTTTTTGTTACTGTAACACTAACAGGGTCAAAGCCGCAATTTTGCGCATCCTTTACTGTCAGACCTGTCATAGACATAGTTAGAGAAAGGCATCGGGTAACTGTAGATCCCAGAACACCTTTAAATTCTTCATCACCACCGCAAACATTTATAGCAGCAGTTCTTCCTTCTTTATTTGCCGTAGAACCCAAAGGAATCCAAGCTTTTTGCTCTGACACAATATGATAGTCCTCACTACAATCTCCACAGGCATAAATATTCTCTATATTTGTTTGCATTCTGTGATTAACTTTAATTGCATTTTTATAACCCAGCTCGATACCTGCATCACCTGCAATTTCGGAATTCGGAGTTACACCTGCAGCAATAACAACAAAATCAACATTAGCCTCAATCCCGTTTGAAGTTTTAATTAAATTTACACCATTCATATCTCCTGAAAATTCAGTAACCATTTCTGAAGTATAAATTTCATATCTGCCATTAGCAGCAGTTTTTAATTGCTCCATAACGAGATTTGACATATCATCATCAAAATTTTTCATTAAAAACGGATTGTGTTCAAAAAGAACAACATGCAAATTTTGTCTTACAAAAGCTTCAAGAAGCTCTAACCCAATATATCCACCACCGACAATTGCTACGCGCTTCGACTTTTTAGTGATTTCTTTTATAGCAATACCGTCTTCAATTTTTCTTAAAGTAAATATATTTTTTAGATTTACATTTTTAATAGGTGGTATTAACGGTCTTGCACCTGTTGCAAGAATAAGCTTGTCATAATCAACAACAATGACATTTTTACCTTCAATGTCGTCAATAATAATTTTATTGTAAGCCGGCAATATTTTTATTGCTCTGTGACGTAAAAATACATGGATATTTTTTGCTTCAAAATCCTGTGGTGACATAACAAGTAATTGTTGATAATCCTCAAAATTACCCTCAATATAATAGGGTAAACCACATGAAGAATAAGATATGTGTGTATCTTCTGTATAGAGTTCTATTTCTGCTTCAGGCAGTAGTCTTCTTGATTTTGCGGCAGCCTTCGCCCCTGCTGCCACTCCGCCGATAATAACAATTTTCATACTTGTAGTATTTTATTTTGTTAATAATTTATCATCAGACAATTGACTAATTTTCATTGTATACAAGTTTTTTGCGCAAGTTCCACTGAACAAGCGTCAAAACAAGAATTATAGTAAACAAAACATAAGCTATAGCTGATGCTTTACCTACATTAAAGTATTCAAAAGCGTTTTTGTATATAGCATAAACCAAAACGTTTGTGCTGTCTAAAGGCCCGCCCTGAGTCATCAGATAAATTAAATCAAATACCTGAAAAGAGCTTATTGCAGTAATTATAACAACAAAAAATATTGTAGGCGATAGTAAGGGAACGGTTACGTTTTTAAATGTCTGAACAGGTGTAGCGCCATCTATTTTTGCGGCTTCAAAAAGACTTTGAGATATTCCGGATAAAGCAGATAAAAATATCACCATATTGTATCCGATAAGTTTCCAAACGGAAACAATAATTAAAGCCGGCATTGCATAATGAACGTCATAAAGCCAATTTATGTGCAGATTTAGGATGTTGTTTAGAACACCTATGTTTGGATCAAAAATCCATTCCCAGACAATTCCTATAACAATCATAGGAGTTATGAACGGTAAAAAATAAGCTGTTTTGTATAATTCAGAACCTCTGATTTTTGAATTTAAAATAGCAGCTAACACAAGCGGAATTATTACCCCGAGTATTGAAACTGACACTGCATAAACTACCGTGTTTTTAAGTAATTTATAAAAAAGCTGCTCCGAAAAAAGATCTTTATAGTTTTCCAGCCCTACAAACTGTATTGGATTTAATAAATCCCATTTTGTAAAACTCAATCCCAATGAACAAAAAATCGGTATTACAATAAAAATAAAGGTCCCGACAATTGCAGGCAGTATAAATATTAATCCTGCTATACTTTCGTTATTGGCAATGCTTTTTAGAAAATTTTTCATGATATAATTATACTATAAAGATTAGGGAGAATAATATGAAAAAATACGAGCATGCATTTGGTAAGAATGATATAAGAGGCATTTATGGAGATGATATAACCGAAGAACTTTTTTACAATATCGGTGTAGGTTTTGTTGAATGGTTAAAAAAACAAAGTTCATTAAGCAGTGAAGAAATGTACATCACAATAACCAGAGATGCTCGTTTACACTCTCCTGCACTGGAAAAAGCTTTATCGAACGGGATATTATCTACTGGCGCTAATGTGATAAATCTGGGGCTTGCGCCAACTCCAATCGGCTATTATTCGGAAGTCGTCGGGGTTTCAAATTATAAAATTACTGCAGCGGCAATTATTACCGCAAGTCATAATCCAAAAGAATATAACGGACTGAAAATGACATATAACAAAAGAACATTAACAGAAACCCAAATTTCAGAAGTTAAAGAATTTACTTTTGCTAACTGGACTTCTCATTATAAGGATTTTAGTGAAGATAGAGTTGTTAAATATGATATTATACCGGATTATATAAAAGATATGAAAAATCGCTTTGGAAATGTCGGCGTCGGTGTAAAAGTCGTAGTAGACAGTGCGAATGCTACAGGTGGTGTGGTAGGTCCTCAATTATACAGAGAAATAGGAGCGGATGTTGTAGAGCTGTTTTCAGAACCGGACGGAAATTTCCCGAACCATCATCCAAATCCGAGTGTTGAAAAAACTCTGGATACTTTAAAATCTTCAGTTCTTGAAAATAAAGCTGATATTGGGATTGCCTACGATGGTGACAGCGATAGAATTGGGATTATTGATAATAACGGAAAATTTTTGACCGGTGATAAACTGCTATTGATATATGCAATGGATTTGATTAATGACTGTAAGTCAAAAGGTGTTATCCCAACTGTTGTGAGTGAGGTAAAATGCTCTCAGGTGTTGTATGACGAAATTAATCGTCTGGGCGGTAATGCAGTTATGTGCAAAACAGGTCATGGATATATAAAAGACAAGATGAAAGAAACTGATGCTCTTTTGGCGGGAGAAATGAGCGGACATACGTTTTTTAAAGACAGATATTATGGTTTTGATGACGCAGTATACGCAGGGTGCCGAATTATTGAAATAATATCAAAGCAGAAGAAAATAAATCCAGATTTTGCAATATCAGATATGTTGAAAGCTTTTGATATGGTATGTTCTTCTCCGGAGGTAAGATATCCTTGTCCAAATGATTTGAAAAAAGAAACAATGGAAAAAATTAAAAATATTGTAGCATCTGACAAAGAGTTGTTCGGCTCTGAAATAAAAGATATTATAACTTTAGACGGTATGCGAATAGTCTTTGATGGCGGATTTGCTTTAATTAGACAGAGCAATACTGAACCTGTATTTACCCTGAGGTTTGAAGGAAAAACCGAACAAGAATGTAATAGGTATAAGGAAACAATGGTTGGTTTGCTTGATCAAATATTATTGGCAAAAAAATAGAAAAGCTCTGCGTAAATGTGATTTTGTTGCCTGCGGAGTCTCGCAGGTGGGTGAACGCCTCGGATTATCCGTTTCCCGCTGGCGATTATTAATCGGCGGGTATACTTCACATCCTGTCAGAGTCAATTCTCCCTTTTAATAAAAATGTAGGAACAAAATAAACATCCACACAGAACTTATTACCATTATAACATATGTATTTATCTTTATCAATACCGGTTTATTTGGAGAATTTTTTTACTCCGATATAAAATCCCATATACATAGATAATACGACAAGAGCCACTGTATTCAATATATCAAGGTGTGAATATTCGTACCAGAATACGTTCATTCCGGCAACAAAAAGAGCAAAACATAATGCAGCTATCGTGTATTTGAACGTACTAAAAGTCTTATAAGGATTGGAGTTTGGCATCATGTCAACATTTGACAGTGTTATGGCATTATTATATATTTCTTGAGTTATTTGTTTGTTATCAAGTAGTTGTTTACATGATTTTTCGTATGCTTTATTGAGTTGAACTTCAACAAGTTTAAGCATTTCATCTTGGGACAATTTGCCTATTGCAGCTTCTCTCGCCATTTCATAAGCCACGTATGCAAGCTTTTGCAGAATACTTTCGTGATACATGGATGGAATATTCGATCTCAAAAGATCAATGTATTTGTGAAAAGTCCATTCAGATATTATTTGTGTCAACATTTTTGCAGTATCTGCACTTTCTATAGTTTCATCTTTTGAAAGTGCTTCACCTGCTATATACGTAAAATTGTATATTCTGTCCAAAAACTCTTTTTTATGCTGCAGAGCAATATCATTTGGGATGAATTCTTCGGCCTGCTTTGTTAAATTGTTTGCAAAATCCTTATAATCAAAAGCTGATGTCATACTTGTCCTCCATGATTATCTTAGCATGTCATGGAAAAAGTTGGCAACATTGTATGATTAATTCATTTTTAGTGTTTGTAATGCCTGTTGCTCTGCACTGTCAGCTCTTTTCATTGCTGCATCTGCAGCACTCAAATCTTCCTGCCCGTTAAGAACAACACCTGTAGGTGACGGTATATATGTCCTGAGCGGTTCTTGTTGGTTGTTATTATTTATATTAGTTGTTGTCGTTGTTTGAGTTTGATTGAATACTTGTTGTGCATTAGGGTTATTTTTGTATTTGTTTAATAAGTTTGTTTGTCCTTGTGAATTTAGTTGATTATTTGCTGTCTTCTGATCTGTTTGTTGTGTTTGCTGAACAGCAGGGTTCTGAAGCTGAGGTGGAATTTGAGTTTGAGTCTGAGCTTGTTTGTTTTCTTCTTCCTTACCCTCGTCTAATAGCGAGTGTTTAGGTTTTCCGAAAATTAAGTGAGATCCTTTTACGGCTATTTTGTTAAACATCGGGAGCAAGATAAACATGCCCAGAGCTATTCTCATTGGATAACCTGCCATCTGTTTAATGCCGAATTTTGGGTGGCGGAAAAGGTCTTTTATTTTACTCCATACCCCTTTTCGATATGTCTTAGTACCATCTTTTGCTATATCAGCAATATCTTTTGAATCGTAGGGCCTGATTTGTTCCAGACCGACAGAAACGATACGTCCGATTTTCTTAGCCAGTAGTGTGAACGGATTTTTAACGCCTGATTTTAATTCTTGTTTCAGGGATTTTATTTCGGCTTCACAAGCTTCTTTACTAGCATAACCGCCTGACATAGCTTTTTCGTTATGTATTTTTAATCTTTCTCTGTATTTTGCAACTTGTTCGGGTGTCATGCCTGCGTATTGCAGACCGCCAATCTTGTGCATTAATTGTAATGCCATAGGTAAGCAAATAAAGAATGATAACATTTCTGCAAATCGTTCAGCAAAAGATTTTGTTTTTTCGCTAATACCACCTTCTGCTGTCATTGATTTATATATTACATCTGCTAAATATGCAGCTTGAGCAATTGCAACAAGCTTTCCGCCTGCTACTCTATTTGTAGCTCCTTCCATTACCATATTGGCATATTTAGTTAAGCCTCTGCCAAAACCAGTTTTGGCAATTTTTGCATCATAACCAGTTTCTCTTAATACAGTCTGCCATTCAGGAGTATTTTTGTTGCCTAAAAATGCTGCAAATTTGTTTGCTATTTCCGACATATATACTTTTCGGCCAATCATGTTATGTTTTAAAGTACCTTCTGCTCCTCCGTATAACATGAACATTTTTGGATTGGCTTTTGTTGCTGCTTTAAATGCTTCCGGTAAATGATCAGCGGTATTTTTGCTTATTTTTTCCCAATCCGCAAAGCTTATGTGACCTAATTCTTTGGCTTTTATTTCTTTTAATAAGGTTTCTTTTGCTTCTGATGATAAAGCTTTAAATTGATCTAATGTAATTAATCCGGGATTATTTATTTGATTTTTAGCAAGAATTTCAAATTCTGCATTTTGTCTTATAAGGTTCTTAGCTTCATCTGTAGCAGCATTTTTATAAAGAGTTTTAAAACTATTTATTTCATCTTTTGTTGCACCATATTGAGCAAGATTTTCCATATTACCCTTGACAGGATTCATAAATTGCTCATAAACTTGTCGATAGTCCATACCCTCAAAGCCTATGCCGCCGGCAGCTTGATCTCGCACCATAGAGAGTTCTGGTAAAGATGGTGTGTATAAAAATGCTTTTAATATTCTGGATTTTTCAATTACTTTTGTATTTACAAGGTTTTTAAAACTTTGCCATTTATTTAAAACGGATTGGCCAAAATCAGACTTTACAAGAGAACTTTCAGAAACTTTATTAGAGATCATATCCCCAAATTTTCCAATTTTGCCATGAACTGTATGTTCATAGTCTCCTCTTGATTTTTTTGCATAATAATCCATTCCCTTTGCAATTGCAAACCATGCAGGAACAGCAAGGCCTGCTGTATAAAGCATCGCTTTAGGATCTTCTGTCGTTTCTGATACTCTGTTTGCAACATAAGTATCCTGAATATTTTCCTTTAATAATTCAGGATTTGCAGGAACACCGGCCTCCATCGGAACACACTGTTGATTAAGCTGTCCCGGCGACATTGCCTGATACGGTATTTGCTGGTTTTTGTTGACATTGTTGTCGAGCATAGTTTCCCCTATATAAATATAAAAACATTTTCGATGTCGGAATTGACTTTTCTGGGGTAATGTAAAGAAATGTAACAAGTTATTCAAAATCTGAAATTTCTAAATTTGTATATACTTTATATATACACAAGCGATAATTAAAAAGAAGAGAGGCTAAAATGGCGGTTGCTAATTTAACTAAAATTGATGACAAATTAAAAAATATTTATGACAATCAGGTTACTGTTAATAACAATCAGCCATATGAGGATCGCTCAGAAATGTTGCTGGCGCAAATGAGTTTTATTGCGATGGCAAATAAACAAGCATTACATTTAATCTAATTATATTTAACTCCAATTTAATTTTTCCCCTACAACTTTTTACCGTTTTCTAAGAGAGAGAACGGTTTTTTTTAGCCCGAGCAGAGCCACGAGCGTGAGCGAGAGACGAATAACAATCAACGGAAACGTTGAGTTTTCGTTGTTGTTATGAACGTTGGTGTTTAATGCGAGGGCGTAGCCAAGAGCAGAGCTGGCTTGGAGTGATTACTTTATAAACATTTTTGTAGATTATGTATAATTTTCTATTAATAATTGTATGATATAATAAAACCATGAAATTATGTGTATTTGCAGGAACATTTAATCCTATTCACAATGCCCATATTATGATGGCAAAGTATATTTTGAATAATTTTGATTTTGATAAGTTTTTGTTTATACCTGCTTATATTCCGCCACATAAGGATTATGACAGAGATATGTGTGTCCATAGGTTAAATATGGTAAAGCTTGCAATTGAGGATGTGCCGGAATTTGAAGTTTCCGATATTGAATTTCAAAGAAACGATAAATCATATACATATTTGACTGTTAATGAACTATATAAAAAATATCAAGTTGAGGGTAAAATAAATTTTATAATAGGTACTGATGCTTTTGCAAATATAGAGTCGTGGTACGAGGCTGAAAAATTAAAAGAGCTGCTTGATTTTATTGTATTTGTAAGAGATGATGATGTTGTAAATTTTGATTATTTGTCCGAAAGAGGATACAGGTATAAATTTGCACATATGGATTTTGTTGATATTTCATCTACGATGATAAGAAATTTAATTGAGAATAATGAAGAAATTTCAAATTTAGTACCTGCAAAAGTTGAGGAGTATATAAGAAAAAATGGATTATACAGAAATTAAGAAATGGTTGAAAGAAAATTTGAATGAAGAAAGGTATTTTCACACCTTAGGTACAGCGGATTGTGCGAAAGAACTTGCGCAAAAGTATAATTTAGATTCTGATAAAGCCTATTTGGCGGGACTGTTGCATGATTGCGCAAAATGTTTTTCAACAGAAAAGTTGTTAGAAATAATAAATAATAATTTAGATGTCGATGAGTCAGAAATGCAAAATTATAAGACTTTACACGCTCCTGTAAGTGCTTTTATTGCAAAAACTGAATTTGGAGTTCAAGATGAAGAAATTTTATCTGCAATAAGATGGCATACTTTGGGGAAATTAGATATGTCTGATTTTGAAAAAATTGTATTTATAGCAGATAAGATTGAACCAAATACTAGAGATAAAGAATATTCTGCAAAAATAAGAGAATTATTGGCCGAAGATAATGGTTTAAATAAAGCTCTTTTAAAACTATATAAAGAAACTATAAAAAGTTTATGCAAAAGAAATTTGAAAATATGTCTTTTAACAATTGAAATTTATAACAAACTTCAAGATTTGGTACAAAATTAGCATGTTTATGATAGAATGAATTAGAAGTGAGGAAGTTTTATAATGAACGTTTTGGAAATTAAGAACAATTTGTTAAAAATATCATATGATGTTAATGAAAATTTGGCTCTTGCCGGGTTTGTAATAATAGAGGATTCTAACAGCCCTTATGTAGGTCAGATTATGAACTTAAAATCAGAGGGTGACTCAAATTATGCTATAGTAAAGCTTTTGTTCACTTTTAATGAAGATGGGATTTTAAAGAATTATAACGGTACTATACCATCTACAAATGCAACAGTGTCAAAGCTTCCTGCAAATGAACTTTTAGATGTTATCCCAAAGGATAACCCTTTGTTTGTTGGTATATTGGCTCAGCAGGAAATCCCTTTGGTTGTCGATAAATCCATGTTGGATAACAATTTGTTAATTTGTAGTGATAATTTGGAAAATACTTTTGGTATAGTTGATTGTATTTCAAAACAGATTGAGGAAAAACTTGTTATTATTGATACTGATGGTCAATATGATTATTCGGAAAAACTCGTTCCGGGAGTAGATTTTAAAATTCCGTTAAATGAAAATGTTATTGATTATATATATGAAAACGATTTGAAAGATATTGATCCTGTTAATAAAGCGGTAATTCAAGATATCTTGATAGAAGTTCAGAATTATATAAAATCTTTGCCTGAGAACTTTTTACCCTTTGATATGTTTTTAAATGTTATTGATAGTCAATATCAAGAAACAAAAATTCCGGAGCTTATATTGCTTAAGAATAAGCTTTTAAAGTATAAAGAATTGAACATTTTTGCTCAAAACTTGAAAGAATCGTTGAGCTTTAGTATTTTTATTGAACAAGAAGATATTTCAGTTATTGATTTGTCAGTGGTTGATTCCGTATTCAAAAAAGAAATAATAAGATTTATATATTCTGTAATAAAAAATATAAATGAAAAAATTTATGTATTAATAAAAGTAAATAATGATACAATTACAAAGAGGTTATTAAAACTGTATTTAGAAAAAGACAATGTAAGTACAATAGTAATATGTCCTCACGAAATGAAATATATTGAGGAAGCAAAAGAAGCATCTCAAAATGTTATTTTCTTTGCACCTCTTACTGTATCTCATGATTTTGCAAGTTATAATACATATTTGGGTAAATTGAATGCGGATGAATTTGTTATTTATGGTGCTAATACTCAGAATATTCCATTGATAGTTGAAGTCTCTGAATATACTGACGAAATTGCGGATTCTGTACAGACTGAGTCAGAGGATTTAGATAACGATAAAATTGAAGATGTAGAGAATGTATTAGATGATTCTGAAAATATATTTGCGCAAAATAGTGATATCGAAAATGCAGAAACAGCTTCTCCCGAAACTGATGTTTATGATGAGTTATTATCGGAAAATGAGAATGCAGAACCTGAAATAGCAGAAGAAGTTTCTGTTGAAAACAATGAGCTTGATGATATTTTTGTTGAAAACGATGAACTCCATGATATTTCTGTTGACGAATCTAATGATGAAAGTTTAAGCATAAATAATGAAATTCCTGCAGTAGACAATATTTTAGAGTTAGAAGATTCTGATTCTCAAATTATTGCAGAACCCTTGAAAGTCGAAAATGGAAGTACGGATACTGTAATAACAGAGCTTCCCGAAGAACAATATTATGATGATAGCCAGGAAGAGGAAACTTTAGATACTCAGGATGAGGTTGTAGAACAGGTCGTAAAAGATGTTGACAGGGCTTTTTATGAAAAGTTGCCTGAAGATGATGGCGATTTTATATCTATAGGTGATGAAATTTCAAGTGAAGATGAGTTAACTGAGGATGATTTGAATGTTATTGATGACCTTACATCTGATGATATTGCTTTAATGGGCGATTCTGATGAAGAAAGTACTATTGATATTCTTCCGGAAGAAGAAAATCCACCGGTTGTTCCGATTTATCCTGCTGATGATATCGAAGAAAAGGATGGCTTGACTTTTGAACCCGGAGAAAAAGTTACAACAGCAAAGTATGGCGATGGTATAGTTGAAAAAATGATTAAATATGGCAATAAAATGCTTTGTTCAATAGATTTTCCAAGTATAGGCAGACGTCTGTTAGATCCTGCAATTACAGAAATAACAAGAATTCAATAAAAATTTGAGAGCTTATGCTCTCAAATTTTTTGCGTCTTTTAAGTAAATAAATTGTGGTTTAAATGTTTCTTTACAGTTTAGTACAATTAGAATTCTTATGCACATTGGCAATGAATTCGGTACATCAAGTTCATGAAAACACATCATTGCAGTGTCGGTTAAGCCGAAATTAAGTCTTGCAAATTTGGCAGGGAAAGCTGCATTTAAATCTGTCGTTGTTGTAAAAATAATATGTGAAATTAGAGTTTTGTCGATATTGTTAGCTTTAAACAATTCTGATAATAATTCTAATGTAGCCTCTTTTATTGCATTCTCGCTGTTATTATCTACAGTTATGGCACCTCTTATACCTTTTGTAATCATTTTACAAAACCTCTATTTTCTCAACCCGTTAGCCCAATCTCTTGCAAGCATTTCACCTTTTCCTTCAGGTTTTACTTTGACAAGTAATAAACAATCTTTACCGCATCCGACCTCAATGCCGTCTTTCGTAACTCCTACAAATTCTCCGCATTTACCATCTTTGCTAAGGACTCTTGTTTCCAAAACTTTTATTATTTTGTCGTTGTAAACAAAGTATGCAGACGGGAATTTGCATATTCCTCTAACGAGATTGTGTATTTCTTGTGCAGTTTTTGACCAATCTATTTGAGTTTCTTCCTTTGTTAATTTATTAGCCATACAAACACCGTCTTCTGATTGTTTCTCGGGTGTAATGCTGCCATCAACAATTCCAATTAGTGTATCTTCTATTAATTTTGGTGAATCTGTACTGATTTTCTCATATAAATCGACACAATTCATATCGTCAGGTATATCAATAATTTCTCTCATACAAACATCCCCGCAATCAAGTCCGAGTTCGGTAATCATTGTGCAAATTCCGGTTTGCTTATCACCATTGATAATAGCTCTTTGTATAGGATTAGCTCCTCTGTATTTTGGTAATAATGATGCATGAAGGTTTATTGTTTCATATTTAGGTATATCTAATACTTCTTGTGATAAAATTTGTCCGAATGCAAAAGTTACAAAGAAATCGGGATTTAGTTTTTTTAATTCCTCAATTATTTCAGGTTCTTTTCTGATAGATTTTGGCTGAAAAACCCTGATATTCTTTGAAACAGCAAATTCTTTAATAGGTGACATGGAAATTTTATGTCCTCTGCCTGCCGGTTTGTCAGGTTGTGTAACAACAGCGAGAATATTTATTTTGTCGGAATTATAAAGATATTCCAAAGATTTTAGTGCTATAAAAGGCGTTCCGAAAAATACAATGTTTATCACTTGTTTAATTCCTCATCAAGAGCTGAATCGTCAGCGAGCATATCAGGATCAACAGGCGGAAGATTATGTTTTGCCAATATTTCGTCTGTTTCAAACCTGTTTACACAGTGATCTATAAATAAAATCCCGTCTAAGTGGTCGTTTTCGTGCTGAATAGCTCTTGCCAACAGCTCTCCGTCCTTTGCTTCCAATACAAAAGGTCTGCCATGACGGTCTAAAGCTTTTACCATAACATTTGCATATCTTTTTACATCAGTATATGCTTCAGGAAAACTTATGCATCCTTCTTGTGCAATTATTGCTCCGGATTTTTTTATAATTTTGGGGTTAATAAATACAATCGGATTTAACGGTTCATCATTTTTGGAACAATCCACAACAAAAACTCTGTAGTTGACACCGATTTGCGGAGCAGCCATTCCTACCCCGTTTTTTGCATACATGGTGTCTAATAAGTCTTGTACTAATTCCTGAATTTTTTTTGAAACTTTATGAACTTCTTTTGACGGTTCTCTTAGTGTTTTTTCACCGTACTGTAATACTCGTTTTACTGCCATAATCTCTCCTATAATGAAATTATAAAACAATTAAGCATATATTACAAGTTATTGTACATTCAAAAACTTATGCACCTGAGGTATGAGTCTGACATTTTGATAATTTGATAAAAACTTATCAAAAATTTCCTGATATTTGGCAGGGTTTGAAGTGAAATTGTTACCGTTCATTTCAGGCTGCAAAATTAGCGGTATATTGTGTTTAATGGCAAGCTTGGAGCAGATATCAATTTCACTTTGTGTAATTTTGTCGTTAAAAACGACTTTTGCAAAAGTTTCAACTCCTTTGCAGGCTTCAAAGAATTTGTCGTGCAAAATGGATGAATCTTTTATTCCTGTTGCACTTTCCAGTTTTATGTCCGCAGAAATTATATCTATATAAGGTTTTATTTCTAATAAATTTTCAGTAAGTGTCGTATTTGTTTCAAGATAGACTTTTATTGAATTATTTTTATGAGATTCTTCGGCTAATACGTCATTCTGAGCATCGCAAAGAATATTAGTACTTTCCGCCTCAGAATGACAGTTTTTGACTATTGGTAAAAATTCTTTCAAAAATTCAACAGATAAAAGCGGCTCACCGCCTGTGAGAGAAACAGAGTGAATATCTTTATGTTTGAGCACCTCATTTGCAAGTTCAATAGGTTCGTATTCTTTGTAATTACTGATAGCAGAATAATCTGTGTCACAATAATTGCAATTTAAATTACATCCGCAAAATCTTATAAACAATTGCTTATACCCGATATACAGGCCTTCTCCCTGAATTGATGCAAAAATTTCTTTAATTTTGGCTTTGTTATTAGATTTGTTATTTTGAACCTGATTCAGAATCTCATTATTATTACTCATTAAAAATATTCTCTCTTATATCTTTTGATGACATTTTCTTTAATTTTTCATAAAGTTTAATCTCATCATCCGACAAAGATGAAGAAATTTCAATATTTACAACAACAATAATATCTCCGGTTTTTCCGTTTTTTTTGATTCCCTGACCTGCTATTCTGAATTTTTGACCGGAATTAGTTTTTGGCGGAATCTTGAGTGAAATGTTCCCATCATGTGTCGGTATACTGATATTAGTACCCAATGCTGCTTCGTATGGGGTTATAGGAATGTTATATATTAAATCGTTATTTTCACAGTTTATGTGAGAGTTTTTTTGAATATTTATAACAACATATAAATTCCCGTTTTTGCCTCCGTTTTTACCTTTGTTGCCTTCATTTGCAATCCTGAGCTTTGTTCCGCTTTTTATTCCTGCCGGTATTTTAACGTTTATTTTTTTTAGTTCATTTTTCTCGCCTGTACCGTTACAAGTATTGCATTCTGCTCCGTTAATAAACTTTCTTCCTTTGCAGTGCGGGCAGGTTGAAGAATGAAGAATATTAATTATTTTATTTGTACCTTCTATAGCTTCTTGAATTGTAATTGTAATTTCTTCTGTTATATCTTTACCGTTTATGGAAGCTTCTTTTTTCTCTTTTGATCTGCCAAAATCTTTAAATATTTCATTTATATTTTGTGATATTTTTGATTTTTTCCCTTTTTTCTTAGGTTCTTCTTCTGTTTTTGTTTTTGTATATTCTTCTTTCGCTTTGTCTGAAGATGTATATTGTTTTTCTTCTTCCTCTTTTTTAGATTTAAAGAACCCGTTTATTGTGTCGTATTGGAGTCTTTTTTTTGAATCAGAAAGAGTTTCGTATGCTTCTGTAATATCTTTAAATTTAGTGGTTCCCGATGGATTTATGTCAGGGTGATATTTTCTTGCAAGAGAACGATAAGCAGATTTAATTTCTGCTTCTGTGCTGTCCGGTGTAACTCCTAAAATTGAATAATAATTTTTCATATTATTATTAATAATGAAACTTTAAAATTTTTCAACCTGCTCACAAATATCAGTACGATATTTTATACCGTCAAATTTAATCATATTTATATCTTCATAAAGATGTTTTCTTGCCCTTGAAAGTGTGCTTGCCGTATTTGTGAGTGCAATATTTTTACCCTCAATGGTTTCATATTCAAGGTATTTATTTTTTGTGAGTGAAAATGGTGTAATTTCACTGTCTGCAAATTCTAAACCTGAAATTGTTTTTCCTTTGGCTCTTGATGATATAACGCATGAAACAGATGCGTTATCAGATATTTTAATAATGTTATAATCATCCGCAAATGAACCTATTGCACAAGCTTTAAACAGTTCTAAGATGTTTTCTTCCGTGATGCTTAAAACAGCTTGAGCATCGTGATCTGACAAAAAAGGCTTGAAATTTAATACAATAAATTTCCCGTCCTCTTTCAAAACACAATCAATTCCGAGTATTCCAAGATAAGGTGTTCCCTTTTTTTGAAGATTACCTAAAATATTGTTTACAACAAGTTTCATTAATGTGTTTTCTATTTCTTTTGAGATTTTATAATCAGGAGTAAATGCTCCTATACCTGTTGTAAGTATGCCGCCGTTTCCGTTTTCCATAAATTTGTAATTTGCAACAGATGTCAGAGGGATTGCATGGTAACCATCAGATATAATGTATAAAGTAAATTCATGCCCGAAAACATAATCTTCAAGTACAATTTTTTGTTCCCCTTTTGCAAAAAGGTCTTCAACAAAAGTCTTTGCGGAAGAAAATGTCGTACATACTAATCTGTCACCGTATTCAAAAGGACTGTCAGCGTGTATAACTTGGGGCATTGGTGCGTTTTTTAGATAATCTATTGCAGATTGTAATTTGTCGTAAACTCCAAAATGCGGGGTAGAAATTCTTGATTTGTATAAGAATTTTTTTGCGCTGGACCGGTATAGAGTAATTTCTGCACTTTTTGCTGATGGTGCAAAAATTTGTTGATCGTTAGCTTGAAAAATTGATGCTATATCAGCTCTTATTGCTTTTTCTGAAGACGCTATAGTTATGTCAATTGCGTTTTCCAATGCAAATTCTAAAAGTTCTTTGCATGAATCTTCTCTGATATCAATACAATTAGCTATTTCTGATATAGAATTATTTCCAGGAGCAACAAAAACATTGCAATTCCCGTAGCTTATAATTTTTTTTGCCAAAGCATATTCTTTTGCAGAAGAACCGACAATTAAAACTTTTTTTACAATATTTTTCATAAATGTATTATATGCAAAAACTAGTCTGAACATATGAAATTGTAAAGAAATTTTAAAATTTTATTTAAAATTATGCTAAAATTATGACAGAAATAAAAATATAATTAAATTTATATTGAGGTAGATATGGCAGGTATTGTAAATTTATTATCACAAATGTTTGTGCCGCAATCGACACAAGTTACAGTTCCGGTAAGGAGTTCAAATCCTTATAGTAACAATCCGTTTGTTAGCTATAATGGTAATACATTGAATTCATATGGAAAAAATTCTCCTGTTCGAGGCGGATATTTTGCGGGTTATTATAACGGAAAACAAAATATTGTCGGCAGACGTTTGTTTATAGAAGTTTAAAATTAATTGACATACCCCTAGAGTAGAGTTATCATGAGTAAAAGGGGGTATAATGAAAAAACTTTTAGGGTTTACATTGTCAGAATTGATTATAGCAATAGCTGTAGTCGGTATTATTGCTGCAGTTACTGTACCCGCACTTGTCCAGCATTATCAAAAAGATATGCAAGTTACCATGTTGAAGAAAATGTACAATGATTTGCAAAATAATCTTACTCAATTGCAAACTGAAAATATTAATTCAGATTTTAAGCATTCTCGTCTTGGTGAAAATTCTGCTGATGTAGAGGGCTTTTTTGATGATTATTATAATGTAAAAAGAAAATGCGGTACAAATCCCGTCCCTTGTTTTGCAAGTTCTTATCGAAATATTGAAAATAGCGGATCTATTGATACTGATTTTGATTTGACAGACAATTCTTATTGTGTTTTGCTCATTGATGGGGCATCAATTTGTATAGTTCCGCAACATTTTTCGGCGATAAGCGGACCAACTGATCCACATGTTTATGTCGATGTAAATGGCCCTGATAAGCCCAATATTGGTGGCAGAGATATGTTTGTTATGGGTATAAATTCTATAAGCGGTACAGTAGATGTTGTTTCTTCTGAACATTATAACACAGATACAATAGAACAGTTTAGAGAATATCTGTTTAATGATTATTGTCATAGCTCTCATTACGGAATAGGCTGTTTTGGAAAAATACTAAATGATGATTGGAAAATGAATTACTAGAAAGGGAAATATAATGATTAAAAAGTTTGCTTTTACTCTAACTGAAATAATGGTTGCTGTCGCAATTATCGGCGTAATTTCTGCTATGACAGTGCCAACATTAGTTAACAATTATCAAAAAAATGCATACGTTGTTCAATTAAGAAAAATAATTAATGACATAATAACAGCAGGTGACTTGTATATTACTGAAAATGGAAAGCAGGATCTTTCCCAAGCTATATTTAAGGTTAATAGTCCGCCTGAAGAAGAAATAGATAAATTTGTAAATTCAAAATTGAAAGTTATAAAAACATGTAATTCAAATGAAACCGGATGTTTTGCATCAGAAAAATATACTTCTATTGATAGAGAACATAAAGTTGATATTACAGATTATTTTAATGGACAATTAAAGCAATATGTACTAGCAAATTCAGCTGCAATATACATTGAGCCTGCATTTATTGAAGGTCAAGATATCAAAATGAAGTTAAAGATTATAATTGATACAAATGGGGCTGACGGTCCGAATATTGGAGGAAGAGACACTTTTGTTATGTATTTAAATCCTGATTTAACTTTTGTAGATACAGGAGATCTCTATTATTGTAGTGACAGTTCAATTGGCAAGAATTGTTTAAACACATTAATGCAAGATGGTTGGAAGATGAAATACTAATGATTATAATTCTTTGTACTACAAATAATTTGGACAACGCAAAAAATATAGCAGGTGCTCTGGTAAATGAGCACCTTTGTGCATGCGTAAATATTCTTCCCAAAATATCATCTGTATATAAATGGGAAGGAAAAATTGTTAATGATGATGAATATTTGTTAATTATAAAAACAAAAGACGATTTGTTTGATAAAATTGAAAGCCGAATAAAAGAACTACATCCGTATAAAGTTCCTGAAATTATATCAATAAATGTTTCAAATGCTTCAAAAGATTATATAAATTGGGTAAATTCTATCTAGTTTTTTGAACCGCAACACCTCTTTTTGTTGCTTCAATAATTTCTAAAATTACTTCATCACATTCTTTTATTTCTTTTTGTTTTTCAGGAGACTGTTTGGCTTTCCATTGATTTAGAGCTTTCCTGAACTCATCACCATCAATAATGCATTCACCGGTGCCAACAAGAGGCGCATATTTTTCTGTGAATTCTTTGTTAAAGTCTTCGTATATTTCGGTTATCAATTCGGAAGTTATTTTAGCGTTATTGATGATAACTCTTTCGTCATCTTCAATCAATTGTTTCATATTGTCAGACAAATCGTCATTATTGAATATTGTCATTTTGCCGGTTTTTGCACCCATGCCCATAACTTTTACCATTCCTTCTGCAATATCTCTCACGTTTTCCATATCACTGGTTATTCCCCAAGAGCCATCAAAACCGAAGAAGCGGCTTTCTGCAGAATTGCCTCCGAAAGAACAAATTATATCAGAAAATGCTGTTTCAAATGGTTTTTCGCTGTTTGAATCATAGCCATGATATACGGCTCCGCCGAAATAGCCTCTTGGATCAAGTGTTACAAAATTAACTTTTTGCGGAATATGCCATGGTTTTTGCATCGTTTTTGCTAAATGGTTCATAACTTCTAAGTTTGTCGCATGACCGCATTCGTGAGAAGCTACAAGTAACTTTTCATGAGCTTCTATTTTATTTACTGCCGGTCTGCCTGTTGTTAATTGTAAGTATGCTTCTGTTAAATCGCCTTTTGTTAAGTGTTTATGTTCTCTTTCTGCCATCACGGAAAGTGCTTTTTTTGCTAAATTCTTTATGTATATATTTGGAAAACCATGAGTAATATCAGATGCATACTTTATTATGGCTTCTTGTTCTTCAGGAGAACCATCCAGTTTTATTTTCATATTTTTGAAACTGTGTTTGATAATTTCTGCTCGTTCTTGTTTGTTGTATGCTGGAGATGATACTTCTATTGTATCAACAAATTTAAACGATTTCATTGCTGATTCGCCAACCAGGTTTGGATCTGATACTGAACCGATTACAAGGATGTTTAATCCTGCTTTTTCAGCTTTTTCCATTTCTCTCAGCAGTTGAGCCATTGCTTTTTGGTGATAAGTTGAAATTAATTCGCCTACGGAAAAATATTCAAAGTTTTCAACGAATAAAACAGCAGCTTTGTTTGGATTGGCTTCTGCCTGTGTCGTTACAGCGGAGAACAGTTTTTTCATGGATTTTTCTGGTGTCAGATTAGAACCAAACAAATCAACATCTCTTGTTCCAAAATCCATTGAATTTATTTCTACATAAGGAATTTTTGCTTCACCTGCTATGGCTTTTGCGGTGAATCTTCTGCCTGCACCTGCCATAGAATCTTGTGAGTATATAAGCATACCTTTAGTGCCAAGTTTTCCTTTTTTTATTTGTTTTACTATAGATTCTGCTTCTTGCTTTGTAGAGGCTTTTCCTACCATGTCTTTAAGTTTTTTGCCGGTGTTAAATTGGATATCCACTGACATGTCTTCGTTGTTTTTCTTGAATAAATAGTTTGCTGCTTTTATGTAATTTGTTACATCTTTTTCGGTAATTTCTTTTTTACCGATATTGTTGCTTACTATTTTTTTCATAAGTTTTTGGGTTTTTTCAGGGAAAACTCCGTCAAGTTGGGTTGACTCACTGATAACTTTTTCAAGTGCCGATTTTGAAAACGGAATTTTTATATCTTTCAAGAGTGATGGATTTTCTTTGAATGATTTTATCATCTGAGCTGAACTTAGTGTTGGAATTGCAGCTTCTTCAAATCCATTATATAAATCGCCTTCTGCGTAGTAATTATCTTTTGTGTCGTAGAATATGAAGTTTACATTTGACGGATGATCAAGAACTGTTTCTTTAAAGTCATCTTTTTCATTATCAAATGTATCATCAAATTCGTCTTCACAAATTGTATTATCCATTATTGCTGATGGATTAGCTATTATTATGTATTTGTTAGCTTTGTCTTTTTGGGCAGCATTTACTACTTCAGAAAAATAATTTGGTATTGTGTGTTTGTTGAGTTGTATAATTTTAGTTTTTGAATTGTTAGATTCTGCTTGAAGTTTTTGTATAGTGTCTATAAAATTATATGCAGTTTCTTTTGTTGCATCGTATGTTATAAACATATCTGTTCCAAGCGATATGTTTTTAAGAATTCCTTTTGCTTTTTGGTTATATACGCTAAATGGTGCTCTTTCTTCTGTCTTTAGCTTGTTTTCCATTAATGCTCTGCATAAATCTTTCCATAAATCACGCTGCAATTTGTATGATGAATTATCCTCTCTGTTTACTATGGCATAGTATATGTCTATTGGGGTAATTTGTTCATCTCTTTTTCTTTGGGCAAATACATAGTCGACCATATATTCAGAAAGAGATGCTGCTTTGTATTCTTGTTTTGGCGGTTTTTCGTTCTCTATTGCTTTATCAAATTTGCTTATATACTCTTTAAGAACCGGTGAAATTTTTGTTAGCAGCTTTTTGTCAGCAAACATATCTTTACATACATCACTAATATAAATAGATGCTAATGGAGGACAGGAAGAAGTTTTATAATCCTTTTTGCCACTCAATAAATCGTCTGCATATTGGCTTGTTTCTGCCAAACCATATCTGAATAAATGCAGAGGTGTTACTTCGTCATATCCTGTTCTAGTGGCATCTTTTTTCAGTGCATTAATCATTTTTTTTGAAGCTTGATCTGAATAATACATAATATTATCTAATTTAGATAAATTATTGTTATCGCCGGTAAAGCTAATATTTTTTATAAAATTACAATATTCATTATTAAATGAATCAATTTGTTTATAATTTGGATTATGTGCGTAGAGATTTTGAATATTGTTGTTATTTTTCTGCTTTTGTGTGTAATTTGGTTTTGTAAATTTTAATCCGATTTTTGATATCATATATACATTACTCCGTGATGTTCTAAAATTTGTAAATAAAAATTTTGCTAGTAATTTTAAAATATTTACAAAAATTAAACTTGATTTATATTTTTTTTTTGCTTATACTGATACTCGTCAGAAAAGTTACCCACGAATATGATTTCCAAATAGCTTAATATAGCTTATATTTGGCATATTCTTTGTTATAAGGTTAAGTACCTAAATGAAATTACAAAAATGAAAGGTAAAATCAATGGATTTAGAAAACAAAGATGAATTAACAGTAGAAGAAACTGTTACTGAAGCAACAGAAGCTGCTGCTGAAGAATCAGTTGAAGCTGTAGTTGAAGAAGAAAAACCTCGCAAAAGAGGACGTGGCAAAAAACAAAAAATTGAAACAACAGAAGAAAAACCTCAATCTGAATGGATTGAACGTGTTGTTCAAATCAGCCGTGTAACTAAAGTAGTTAAAGGTGGTAAAAAATTAAGTTTTCGTGCAATCGTTATTGTCGGCAACCAAAAAGGACAGGTTGGCGTAGGTTGTGCAAAAGCTGCAGAAGTTATCATTGCAATTCAAAAGGCAATCGCTGACGGCAGAAAAAATCTTATTACTGTACCTATTTTCAAAACAACTATTCCGCATCCTATTACAGGAAGATCAGGAGCAGGTGCTGTTATGTTGAGACCGGCATCTCAAGGTACAGGTATTATTGCAGGTGGTGCTGTTCGTTTAGTACTTGAACTTGCAGGTATCGAAAACATTTTGGCAAAATCATTGGGTTCAAAAGCTCCTTTGAATGCGGCTAATGCTACTTTAGAAGCTTTGAAAGCTTTGACTCCGTTTAGTGATGTTGCTAAAAAACGTGGTTTAACAATGGCAGAATTGTTAAATTAGTTAATTGAGATTCTTCGGCACGTCGTTCTGAGCCTGTAAGGGCGAAGAATCTCAAAAAGCCTCAGAATGACAAATAATAAAGGAATAATAAAATGGCAAAAAATAAACAAATAAAAATTAAATTAACAGGAAGCCTTATAGGAGCTTCTGAAAAACAACGCAAAGTCGTTGCAGGTTTGGGTTTAAAAAAACAAAACCAAATCGTTGAACACTATGATTCAGCAACTATTTTAGGTATGGTAAATAAAGTACCGCATTTAGTTGAAATAGTTGATTAAGTGAAAAGTGAGAAGTGAAAGGTGAAAAGACCTTATCAGTTTGCTAAATTAAACAAAAGATTTTTGAGTGTAGCGAACTTTATGAACTTTTTACATCTCACATTTCATTGAAAAATACTAGCCGCGTATGACAGACGTAGTTTCTGTGACAGTGAAAGCGAGCGGCTATACAAGAAAATAAAGGAAAATTAATATGACAATTACATTAGAAGATTTAAGACCTGCTGAAGGTGCAACTCACAAAATTAAAAGAGTAGGCAGAGGACGTTCATCAGGCAGAGGCAAAACATCTTGTCGTGGTCATAACGGTGAAGGTCAAAGATCAGGAAGCTCTGCTAAAAGAGGGTTTGAAGGCGGACAGATGCCGGGTTACAGACAAATGCCTAAATTAAAAGGTTTTAAATTAATAAATCAATTAAAATATGCTGAAATTAATGTTGGCAGAATAGCTCAATACGGTTTGAAAGAAGTTTCTTTGGAAGCTCTTGTTGAATTGGGCAGAGTATCAAAGGATTGTGTTGGATTAAGAGTTTTAGGTAACGGAGAATTGAAAGGTGCTGTTACTGTAAAAGCTTGCTATGTAACACCATCAGCTAAAGAAAAAATAGAAAAAGCAGGCGGAAAGGTTGAGTTAGTATAATGGCACAGGGAATAAAAATGCCTACAACTGATGATTTGATGTCAATGTGGCAAGCGTCAGGATTGAAAGAAAAAATTATTTTCACTTTTCTGATGATTGCAGCATTCAGATTTGGTGTTCAGATGCCTTTGTTTGGTATTAATAACCAAATTTTTTCAAATATAGCTCAAGGAAACAATATTATTGGATTTTTGGACTTGTTTTCAGGCGGTGCTTTAGGTAAAGTTTCTATCTTTGCTTTAGGTATCGGACCTTATATTACGTCATCAATTATAATACAGCTTGTTTCTGTAGTTATTCCGTCATTGGAAAAGTTACAGAAAGAAGAAGGTGAAGCCGGCAGACGTAAACTGTCGCAATATACAAGATTGTTTACTGTTGTTTTGGCAGTATTCCAGTCTTTGATTTTCATGTTATATTTACATCATTTGCCGGGTGCAGTTTTGCCGAACGTTAATCCGATAATGTTCTTTATAAGTTCAATTGTTGTGTTGACTTCCGGTTCTGTGCTTGTAATGTGGATATCTGAATTGATAACCGAACGTGGTATCGGAAACGGCGGCTCTTTGATAATCTTTGTCGGTATTTTATCTGGAATACCTGTTTACGCATCAAGAACTGCACAAATTGTGGCTAACAATTCTATGATGCAAATGGGTTTGGCAACATTACTTTTAATCTTTTTTGCAGCTATGGTATTTATCGTAATAATGCAGGAAGCTGTAAGAAAAGTAATTATTGTAAATCCTAAAAGACAGGTCGGAAATAAAGTTTATGGCGGTATGAATTCGTTTATTCCGTTTAAGCTTAATCCGGGTGGTGTTATGCCGATTATCTTTGCGATTGCAATTTTGCTTTTCCCTTCAACTGTTTTGAGTTTGGTCGGACAAGCTAATTTCAAGAGCGAGGCTGTAAAAAATATAGTTGTTCAGTTTACTCAGATTATGAGTCCTGACGGAATTATATACTATATTTTGTATTTCTTGTTAATTGTTGCATTGACATTTTTCTACGCATCAATTATGCCCAATATGCAGCCAAAAGATATTGCTGACAATTTGAAAAAATACGGTTCATCAATACCCGGCGTCAAACCGGGCAGACCAACTGCCGAAGCTTTGGATAAAATTCTGACAAAAACAACTTTTATCGGAGCTATGGGACTTGGTATTATTGCATTAGTTCCCTCCCTTGCAAGTTATGTTACTAATATAAAAACTTTGCAAGGTATCGGTGCTACTTCTTTAATAATTATGGTTGGTGTTGCTCTTGATTTGATAAATCAAGTCAGAACTCACTTGTTGGCAAGAAATTATGAATCATTTTTAAAAGAATGATTTTAGAGGAATAGAGTATTAGATGAATAGAGGAATAGTCTTTTAACGATAGAGACTGTTCCTCTTTTTTAGAATAATAGAAGATTAGATGAGTAGTAGAAGAATAGCTATTTAATGTTTGTTCTTTTTAATGATAATGGCTAATTATCTAATCATCTATTCATCTATACTTCTAAAAAAATAATAAGCACAAAGTAGAATGAATTGCGGAGGAAAAATTTGTAATATAAATATGTAAATCCTCAACTCTTCTGATTGCTCAGTATTTGCTCCTCAATATATAAGGGGAGCTTTTTTTGTAAAGATATCGACAAAATTATAAAAATGATATATTATAGTGACAAAAGAGGTTATAAACATGAGAGAACTTATAGAAAAAGGCAGACATATAATTATTGTTCCGGCAGATTTAAAATCTGCAAATAAAGGAACAATTACTGAAGTAGATTCAAAATATTTTACTATTGAATTGCAATATGAACCAACGGGCATAATGCGTCATAATTATTGTGAATTTTATACTCAAACGACACATGGAACTTTATATTTTGATTCATATGCAGAAACAATTGAAGGTAAGACACTAAAAGTTGTAAATCCCGCAAAACACAGATTTTTGCAAAGACGTCAATATACACGTATAAAATATGTTCATGACTTGGATTTGAATTTTGATTCAGGCTCTCATAAAATTACTACCCTTGATATTTCTGCAGGCGGTATGAAGTTTAGAACAAGCGAAAATGTTGATATTGAAAAAACTTATACAATTGTTTTGCCTTTATCTGAAAAACAGTCGGTTGAATGTAAGTTTAGTCCAATAAGAGTTGAAAAAAATGAAAATGGCGGATATACTTTGTCCGGCAGATTTGAATACGATAACAGCAAGGATAAGATGACATTGACACAGTATTGCGCAAAACGCAGTATTGAAATAAGAAACAAGTAGAAATTCCCCTCGCCCCTTGGGGAGAGGGCAGGGAGAGGGGCTTTGAGTTTAATTAAATTATTTAGAAAAAAGAATCGAAAACTTTTGTTCACGACTCCGTCGCATGGACAGAAGTTTTTTATTTTTAATAAATTCAGACAGTTTTATAAATATGATATTTCTGAAACGGAAGCGCAAGATCCTCAAAAAGCTCTTGATGAAGCTCAAAAACGAGCTGCAAAAATATATGGAACAAAATACACATATTTTTTAACTAATGGTTCTACAAGCGGTGTTATAGCCGCTGTTTTAAGTTGTACTGATAAAGGTGATAAAGTGCTTTTGTGGCGTAATTCTCACCCCAGCCACAAAAATGCAGTAATGCTGGCAGGCTGTGAACCTGTGTATTATGATTTACCTGTTGATAAGGAGTGGGGTGTCCCATCAAAAACTACTTCGGATTTGATTAATATAAAAGGTGTAAAAGCTGTAATTGTTACTTCTCCAACTTATGAGGGCATTGTGTCTGATGTAAAAGCATTAAAAGATGTTTGTTTGAAAAATGGTGCATATCTGATTGTTGATGAGGCGCATGGGGCATTGTATCCGTTTTCTGACAGATTGCCTCAGAGTGCGGTAAATATTGCAGATTTTACAATCCAATCGCTGCACAAAACTGCAGGCGGACTTAATCCAACTGCCCTTTTGCATTCTAATTGTGATATTGATTCTGCTTATGCACTATCAATGATAAATACTACGTCACCGTCTTATCCTACGCTTGCTTCTATTGAAGCAAATATAAACTATATAAATTCTTTAAAAGGCAAAAAGAAAATTGAAACATTAATAGATAATATTACAGCTTTGAAGAAGTCTTGCAAAAACGTAAAATTTGGCGGGAATGATATAACCAAAATACTTGTAAAAAAGGAAGGTTTGTCAGGCTTTGAACTATCTGAAATTTTGTTTGATAAATATGATATTGAAGATGAAAAAACAAACGAAATTTCAACAATGCTTCTTTGCGGAATAGGTACAACAAAACAAAAGCTTCTAAAGCTGCAGCAGGCGTTACGAAAAATATAGCCTGTATATTCTGCTTTTTCGTCGCATTTGTAACGAAATGTAAACAAAATAAAATAAAAAATTAAAGAATTAAAATCATGTTGCCGACATGCATGGCATAAGGAAACGAAATCGAAAGGGAACTCAGTCATGGGTATGGCGGCATCGCAGGCCAGATTCTTAGGTCTGACTGCAAGGAAAACAAATGTTGAATATGAAGGCCAACAGATAAACCAGCAACGTACTACCTTGTCTAACCAATCTGCAAACTATTACAATCAGTTGTTAGGCATGCAAGTACCTGTACCACCATCAGTTGCTGATTATACAAAGACTGTTTACACTTTCCAAGACGGAGCATTAACAAATTCAATCACATCAATGATAGCGCAATCAGACGGCAAATATTTGATTAGCTATGTATCTTCTTGGGTAGATGATTTTGCGGCAGTTTCTGCAGCTTCTTCTATTGTTACAAGAACAGGAGATGGAAAAGATGCAGAAGATTATAAAGTTGGAGCAAAAACACTCAGATTAATGAGTGCTGATAAAAGTGCTGATATTGAAGATTTAAAAACTTTTAGAGAAACTTATCAAGATGAATATTTAAATACACTTTCTGATGATCAATTAAAACAACTGTTAGAAGAAGAAAGAAACTACATTGAAATCTTAAAGAAACAATATGGCGGAACAGATGAAGATTGGGCTGTTAGATATGTTCAAAATACATCTACAGGCACATGGTCTCCATATTTTACAAAAATGAGTGTATTAACATCTCCTGATACTGTATACTCAGATACCGGATCATCACTAAGTCATATCCCGATGTATACAATCGGTTCAGCACAAAAAAGTGAAGAAGTAAAAGGTATTGAAGCACGATTTGAACAAGATGCAACAGGTCGTTTAATCAATGTTACTCTAAAACCTGATAAAGAAGATGAAGTAACTTATGCCGTAACGACAAATACGCTAACAGATCAGGCAAAATACCAAGATGCGATGAATCAGTATGAATACGACAAATATCAATATGATCAATCAATACAAGAAATAAATGCTAAGATTGAAATCATCCAATCAGAAGATAAAGATTTAGAATTGCGTTTGAAACAGTTAGATACAGAACAAGAAGCAATTCAAACCGAAATGGATGCGGTTCAAAAAGTAATCGAAAAAAATACTGAATCTACATTCAAGACATTCGGGTAGGCGAAGCCTACATCTACATAGCTTACGACATTCTAAACGGCGCTTTAAAATACAGCTTAGAATGTTGTCAGCAATCGTGCAGA